>TARA_R110002012_G_scaffold249057_1_pt1 | contig 131947 bp, 120 predicted proteins | sample TARA_R110002012 | Tara Oceans TARA_R110002012 (sample SAMEA4396515) | marine metagenome | biome: Westerlies Biome; feature: [DCM] deep chlorophyll maximum layer (ENVO:01000326); material: water (ENVO:00002006), including particulate matter (ENVO:01000060) such as... | depth 40 m
TCCGCCAGCTGAACCATGGTTTTCTGCAATCCGCCAAGACGGCGCAGTACGTTGCCACGAACATAGAGGACATAAATCGCAAGCGAAATCAGGATCGCAGCAATTGCAACCACGAACAACGCGGTCAGGCCTTGTTTTTGGACAACTTTTGCCTCGTCTGCAGCGGCGTCGACTTCAGCGTTTAGGGCTGTGACCAGCTCATTTACACTATTGCGCATCGCGGTGGCATATTCGGCACTTTGAACAACCAGTGCCTGACTGCTTTCGGTCGCGGCAAGTTCACGTTTGCGAAGATCGGGAAGGCTGCCGTCGCCAATCGAAAGCGCCTGCATTTTGTCGATCAGATCAACATAGAATGTCTTGAGACGATCGTTGTCGAGCGCCTCCAGCTTGTCGAGTGCATCGGTATAAACACCACGAATACGAACAGGAATGATCGAAAGACGAACAGCCTGTGTTTCCGTCGTGCTGGCAATAATCATGTTGGACGCAGCAGAGCCAAGGCGCTCGATCTCTAGGATCGGCGTGCGCGTATCAATCGCAGATGCCAGTTTCAGGAAGGTCTCAAGGATTTGTTCCTTGCTCTCGCTATACTGGCGTGAGGAGTCCTCCGCGAATGACGCCGCATATTGCCCGCCTTGGGAAATGTCGTTCTGGGTATAGGACAGAACCGGCTTCAAAGTATCGGCATATCGCTTTGCCAGGTTCTGGAATTCTGTCAGCTTCTCGGCTTTTTCATTGGAGACGGAAAACCGTTCCTGAGTAACTGTATGAAGCTGCTCAAGCGTACCCTGAAGAAGGTTGCGACTGTCATTGATGCTGGCGATGACTTCTGGCATGAAACCGGTGGCTTCAATTTCGTTGATGTCAGTCACCAGTGCCGAAAGACGCACAGCAAGTTCATCATTGATGGCAATTTCTTCTTCGGTATTTGCCGCGGCAACGATACGTGGTGCGATGGCAACAATTTCTGCACTACCGGTTGCCAGTCGTTGTGCGGCGGCAATTGGTGGAAGTTTTTCCTCGGTGATGGTCGTAAGCGCATCACCGAATTTGGTAAATGATACGCCACCGACAACAGCCGAAACGACAGCCATCAATCCAACCACAGCAAACGAAATCAATAATTTGCTTTGGACCCCGAATTTAGTTCCCATTCTTTCTACCTTTTTGTTTCCTGACTTTTCCCTGACAGCTTCTGCGTCCGTCGAGGTTCTTGTAACCGCCCGGGTGGGTGAACCCATTGATTTTGTGGGCAGTCGTACAATCCCTAAGAGTTCTTTTTTGTTTATTGCCTAAGCGATACCCATTAATGGAAGAATATTATCGCGACTGCAACATTTAACCTTTAGTCGCATAAAAAACTCAATGGAAATTTGTGTGTGCGAGCCGGTGCAACATCGTTATCTGATGGCAAACATGGTTTTCGACCTGTCGTTTCGCTAAGCATGGCTGGACCTTGCAGGGTAAACAGGCTATAGGAGCGGTCGAAATTTTCGTTCGTGCGTTTTGCAGATGCCGCACTTTATTATATCTGCAAATGCCCGGACAGGCTGGCCTGAATGGGGCATGCTCATAGGGCCAGCGTGGTGCCAGTCGGCACCGATCCACATGAAGTTCAATGAATACAGGTTGTAGGTTATGGCCGGCCATTCCCAATTTAAGAACATTATGCACCGCAAAGGTGCCCAGGATAAAAAACGCGCCAAGATCTTCACCAAGATTGCGCGCGAAATTACCGTTGCTGCAAAAATCAGTGACGATATCGATAGCAACCCGCGTCTTCGTGCGGCAATTTCCGCAGGGCGTGCTCAGAACATGCCCAAGGACAACATCGAACGTGCCATCAAAAAGGCGACCGGTGCTGGCGAAGGCGATAACTACGAAGAAGTCCGCTACGAAGGATACGGCACCGCAGGTGTTGCCGTCATCGTCGAAGCGTTGACCGATAATCGTAATCGTACCGCATCCGAGGTCCGTGCTGCTTTCACCAAAAGCGGTGGTAACCTTGGTGAAACCGGTTCAGTTGGCTTCATGTTCAACCGTCTTGGCGAAATCGTTTATCCGGCGAGCGTTGCGGGTGCTGACGAAATCTTTGAAGCCGCCCTCGAAGCTGGGGCTGCCAATGTTGAGTCTGACGATGACAGCCATATCGTTGATACCGAGCTCGAAGACCTCAACACGGTACGCGAAGCTTTGACCGAAAAATTCGGTGACCCGGAAAGTGCCAAAATGGTGTTCCGTGCCGTCACCGAGGCGGATGTCACAATCGATCAGGCCCAAAGCATCATGAAGCTTGTTGATGTTCTTGAAGACAACGATGACGTTCAGAATGTCTGGACCAACGTTGCCTGGACCGACGAAATTGTCGCTGGCCTCGATAACTAATTAGTATTTGCCAACACCCGCCTTTCGCTTTTGAATGGCGGGTGTTTTGTATCTAATCGGTAAATTATAGGGTGACACTGTGGTCAGAGTCCTCGGGATTGATCCCGGTCTTCAACGTACTGGCTGGGGGGTGATAGACCTTCAGGACAACCGCATGCGTCATGTTGCCAACGGGGTTGTGAGCTCGACCCAGTCTCTGTCGCTTGCCGAACGTCTTGATCAGCTCCATACCGGATTGATGGAAGTGATTGAAACATGGACCCCTGACGAGGCCGCGGTCGAAGAAACCTTTGTGAACAAGAACCCTGTTTCAACGCTAAAACTTGGTCAGGCACGTGGTGTTGCCTTGCTTGCCCCGGCACGAAGTGGCATCCCGGTAACGGAATATACACCCAATGCCGTCAAAAAGACGGTGGTCGGTGCCGGTCACGCAGCCAAACAACAGGTTGAAATGATGGTGTCGACCTTGCTGCCGGGATGTGAAATTGCCGGGGCCGATGCCGCCGATGCGCTTGCAGTTGCTATTTGTCACGCGCAACATGCTGGAAACCGCGCTCTTGCCGCAACCATGGCAGCCAAACCGACAGGCAACAGCAGACCAACAGGGAATGGGAGAAAATACAGGTGATCGCGAAACTGCGTGGAATTATCGATTTCATCGGCGAAGACAGCGTCATTATAGATGTGAATGGCGTTGGCTATCTTGTTTTTGCATCCCGTCGGACCCTGTCGATGCTGCCTGCAAAGGGCGGTGATGCAGGCTTGATGATCGAAACCCATGTCCGTGAAGATCATATTCATCTGTATGGATTTGCCGACAACGCCGAGAAGCAGTGGTTTTCGCTTTTGACCACGGTGCAAGGTGTTGGCGCAAAAGTCGCCTTGGCCCTTTTATCTGTTTTGAGCCCGACCGATCTTTTGCGCGCCTTGGCCGCACAGGATACAACGGCACTCTGTCGTGCGCCGGGCATTGGCCCCAAGGTCGCCACACGTATTGTTGGTGAACTTAAAGACAAGGCCGCCAAGCTGAACCTTGGCCCGGTTGCCGCCCCGGCACCTGTCACAGAGGCCGCTGCACCAGCCAAAACAGCCTCAAAATCAAAGAAAACGTCAAAATCATCCGATGATGTGAGTGGCGACACAGCAAGTGTTGAGCCGATTGTTGATGATGGTGTGGTGTTGGCCGATGCCGTATCGGCCCTTGTCAATCTTGGCTATGGCCGGTCCGAGGCCTTTGGTGCGGTCGGAAAGGCCGCCCAGTTGGCCGGTGAGGACAAGTCGATTGATACTCTGATCCGCTTGGGACTAAAGGAGCTTAGCGCGTGAGCGAGGAAGAAGACCGTCTGCTCAGTGGCGAGCGTCGCGACGAAGATCAACAGGATGGATCGTTGCGTCCGCGTCGGTTGGACGATTTTACCGGCCAGAAAGAAGTGCGTGAAAACCTTGATGTCTTTATTCGGGCTGCCCGGGCCCGCGAAGAAGCCATGGACCATGTTCTGTTCTTCGGTCCGCCCGGTCTTGGTAAAACCACCTTGTCGCAAATCGTTGCCAGTGAACTAGGTGTCGGCTTTCGCGCAACGTCGGGGCCGGTCATTTCCAAGGCCGGTGATCTTGCCGCCTTGCTGACAAACCTTCAGCCACGTGATGTTCTGTTCATTGATGAAATTCACCGTCTGAACCCGGCCGTCGAAGAAATTCTGTATCCGGCGATGGAAGACTTCCAGCTTGATCTGATCATTGGCGAAGGTCCGGCCGCACGGTCTGTACGGATTGATTTACCCCCCTTTACCCTTGTCGGGGCGACAACCCGTTCGGGGCTTTTGACCACACCGCTGCGTGATCGGTTTGGTATTCCGTTGCGTCTTCGATTCTACGAACCCGAAGAACTCGTCACCATCGTTGCCCGTGGTGCGAAACTTTTGAATTTCGATATGACCCGCGAAGGGGCCATGGAGATCGCACGCCGGTCGCGCGGAACACCGCGTATTGCCGGACGTTTGTTGCGCCGGGTGCGCGATTTTGCATCTGTGGCAGAAAAATCACCGGTTGATAAATTTATTGCCGATGCAGCTTTGATCCGGCTTGAGGTCGATAACCTTGGTCTGGACAGTCAGGATCGGCGCTATTTGAATTGTATCGCCGGAAACTATGGCGGCGGCCCTGTCGGGGTCGATACGCTTGCTGCTGCCCTGTCTGAAGAACGCGATACAATCGAAGACGTGATCGAACCTTATTTGCTGCAACAAGGGTTGATCCAGCGCACGCCACGTGGCCGTATGCTTGGGATTAAGGGGTTTAAGCACCTTGGTCTGACACCGCCACGCGAAGCAGGGGGCGTACCACTTTCTGATCTGTTTGATGGTCAGGTTGATGGCCCGGCGGGGGATCAATCAGAATGACACAAAACGATCATGACGCGTTGCTGGGCTATCTTGATGGCAACCGGCATATCTATCCGTTGATTGTGTTTTACGAGGATACGGATGCGGGCGGTATTGTCTATCACGCCAACTATCTTGCATTTGCCGAGCGTGCACGTTCAGCGATGCTTAACCTGTTGGGCTTTACCAATCGTAATGTTGCAGAACGCCACAAAGTTGCCATAGCCGTTCGACACTGTACGCTCGATTTTCGTCGTGCGGCCCGGTTGGAAGACCGTCTTACGGTGGAAAGCCGCGTGATAAAGCTTGGGGGTGCGTCGCTTGGGTTCGAACAAAAAGTGATGCGCGATCACGAGGAACTTGTGGTGATCGAGATTTATCTCGCCTGCATGTCGCTTGAAGACCTTCGGGCTCAAAGACTGCCCGAAGAACTGAGAACAGCGTTCAATCGCTATCTGGATGTGGACAAGGACTAAAGAGAATATGGAAAATCAAGTGGTCGACGCGGTAACGCTGGGGCAGTCGGTCATGTCGCATGACATGTCTCTGTGGGGGCTTTTCATGCAGGCTGGGCTGGTCGTCAAAGTCGTGATGATCGGACTGTTAATGGCTTCGGTCTGGGTATGGGCTATCGTTATCGAAAAAATGCTGCGCCTTCGCAAGTTGCGCGCGCAGGCTGGTACTTTTGAAGAAGCCTTTTGGTCGGGCGGTTCGCTCGAAGATCTGTATGACCGGATTGCCGATAAGCCGCGCGATCCGATGTCAGCGATTTTTGTCTCGGCCATGCGCGAATGGCGCCGGTCGAATGCCCGTGGGATCAAGGGCGATACAATGCGCGCACGTTTGCAGCAGCGCCTTGAAAGAGCCATGGAAACGACGCTTGGTCGTGAAATGGACCGGGTGGAACGTTATATGACGTTCCTGGCATCGGTCGGCTCAACCGCGCCGTTTGTTGGTCTGTTCGGAACCGTTTGGGGCATCATGGTATCGTTCCAGGCGATTGCTGCGTCGAAAAACACATCGCTTGCGGTGGTTGCGCCGGGGATTGCCGAAGCACTTTTGGCAACCGCAATGGGCCTTGTTGCCGCTATCCCTGCGGTGGTGGCCTACAACAAGATTTCCAGCGACCTGAACCGGTATAACAACCGTCTCGAAGCATTCGTTGATGAGTTTACTTCGATCTTGTCGCGCCAACTTGACGACGCGAGAGACTGATCATGGGCGCACAGCTTTCATCCCGATCAGGTGGCAGCGGACGTCGCGGGCGTCGTAACAACCGCCGTGCCGCCATGAGCGACATCAACGTCACACCGATGGTGGACGTGATGCTGGTTCTGCTGGTGATCTTTATGGTCGCGGCACCGCTGATGACGGTTGGCGTCGACGTCGACCTGCCTGAAACCAGTGCGGCCCCGATGACCGGGCAGGATGAGCCGCTTGTGGTATCGGTTTCGCGCGAGGGCACTATCTATATTATGGACAGTGAAATCGCACAGGAAACCCTGACCGAAAAACTCGATGCCATCACCGACAACAAACAGGAAACCCGCATTTTTGTACGCGGTGACAAGGCCATTGATTACGGCCGTGTGATGGAAGTGATGGGACTGATCAAGGATGCCGGCTTTACCAAGGTCGCCCTGATCGCTGAATTGCCCAAAAAGGGTTCGTAACCAGACATGCTGCGCTACGCTCTCATATCGTTTGGTTTGCATTTTGTGCTGTTTTTGATCGCATGGTTCGGTTTGCCCGACCTGTTCGAAGAAACGCCAATGGATTTGCAATCGATCTCGGTCGAAGTTGTGACGGTGGATGAATTTTCCGCCGCACCGACCAAGGCCTTGCCAAAGCCCGAGCCGAAAGAAAAGCCAAAACCTAAACCGGTTGCAAAGCCAGAACCCAAGCCAGAGCCAAAACCGGTGGCGAAGCCTGAGCCGAAACCAGAACCGAAGCCTGAGCCGAAACCAGAACCGAAACCAGAACCGAAACCAGAACCGAAACCGGTTCCCAAGCCCGAGCCGGTTCCGACGCCCGAGGTGAAAAAACAGCCGGAACCGACACCGGAACCACAACCTGTTAAGGAATTGGCCGAAGTAACGCCGCAAAGCAAACCGACGCCACCTAAACCTGAACCGGTCAAAAAGACCGAACCGAAAAAGGAAGAGCCCAAGAAGGAGGAGCCGAAAAAGCGCCTTCTGGACAATATCCTAAAGGACGTTCGCAAGCTTAAGGAAACATCAGAAGCCAGCCCAACAGAGCCGCAGCCCGAGGAAACCCCGGAAGAAAATGCGAGCGAAGTGGTGGCAACCCGGCTTGATGCGAATCTGACCATGAGCGAACTTGATGCGGTCAAACGTCAGATTGAAAAATGCTGGAGCCCACCGGCTGGGGCGAAGGAAGCAGGCGCGTTTGCGGTGGAAATCCATGTCAGCGCAAACCCGGACGGGACTGTTCGACAGGCGCGAATCAGCAACCTGAACGATATTCAGGGTGATGCATCACGTCGAACAATTGCGGAAAGTGCACTTCGAGCTGTGCTAAATCCGCAATGCAGCCCTCTGAAACTGCCGCTGGATAAATACGAAATGTGGCGCACATTCACGTTCAATTTTGACATGCGTGAAATGTTGGGCCTTTGAGTTATAAGTTCTTGAACACGCGTGGAAAATAGCGAGGCAGGATGACGATCAAGACCAACGTACGAACACAAAATATGGTGAGCCGCGGCCTGGCAGGGCTGTGCGCGCTTGCTGTCGTCGCTGGCCTGAATTTTGGTTTCATTGCGCCGGCACAGGCAGAACTTCGGATTGATATCACCAGAGGTGAGCTTAAACCGATGCCAATTGCTGTTGCCCGGTTCCCGGGCGACGGGGTTGCCGAAACGGAAATCGGTCAGAACATGACGCAGGTCATAAGTGCTGATCTGGAACGTTCGGGGCTGTTTTCGCCGATCAATGAAAAGGCGTTTATCCAAAGTGCCGCGTCGCTTGCGGTGAACCCGAACTTTGCCGAGTGGCGCGCGATTAATGCGCAGGCCCTGGTGAATGGACGGGTGGTCACCGAAGCAAACGGTCTTCTGCGTGTTGAATTCCGCCTGTGGGACGTGTTGGCTGAAAACCAGATGGCGGGTGTTGCGTATCGCACACAACCCAATAACTGGCGCCGCATTGCCCATAAGATCGCTGATGAAATCTATAAGCGGATCACAGGCGAAAGCGGTTACTTCGATACCCGTATTGTTTATGTTTCGGAAACAGGTCCGGCTGATAACCGCAATAAGCGGTTGGCGATCATGGATCAAGATGGTGCAAACCACCGGTTCCTGTCCGATGGTCGGTTCCTTGTGCTGAACCCGCGGTTCTCGCCGACAGCACAGGAAGTGGTCTATATGTCGTACTTTAACGACAAGCCACGCGTGTATGTTTTGGATATTGATACCGGCGAGTTGGAATTGCTGGGCGATTTTCCGGGGATGACTTTCGCGCCCCGATTCGCACCAGACGGCAACTCGGTTGTGATGTCGCAGGCGTTAGACGGTAACAGCGAAGTTTATGAACTTGACCTTCGCACCCGTGAAAAACGTCAGCTTACGCGACATCCTGCCGTGGATACGTCGCCATCCTACTCGCCAGATGGGTCGCGCATTGCGTTCAACTCCGATCGCAGCGGCGCACAACAAATCTATGTGATGAATGCCGACGGTAGCGGCGTACAGCGCATCAGTTTCGGTGGTGGACTTTATTCCACCCCGGTCTGGTCGCCACGCGGAGACCTGATTGCATTCACGAAATCGCAAGGAGGAAGGTTCTATATCGGCGTAATGCGGCCAGACGGTAGTGGAGAAAGACTGCTGGCCGAAGGGTTTCTCGTAGAGGGCCCAACATGGGCGCCGAACGGCCGGGTGTTGATGTATCATCGCCAGCATCCGTCCAAGGACGGAACCAAGGATCGCTTTCGTTTGTATTCGATTGATCTGACAGGTTATAACGAGCGAGAGATCGTTACACCTGCGGATGGGTCGGATCCTGCATGGTCGCCCTTGATTCCCTGATATCTCAAGAGTATAGTCATCGCGAAGCACTGAATGCGATTCGCTTAAATCGCGGGCATTTTCGGTGTCGCGAGACATGGAAAACACCAACTCGGGCGAATGCGTCCGGTGTTAAGGGGAAATTTTAAATGAAACTTCGTATTCTCAGCGTCTTTGCTGCTGCCGCCCTTCTGGCTGCATGTGAAACTGCTCCTGATAGCTCAGCTACCACCGGTGGCGAAGGTGTATCGACTGTAAACCAGCCGTCTACCAGCACCTCGCTTTCCGAAAGCAGCCCTGAGTGGTTTGCTGTTAACGTTGGTGACCGCGTATTCTTTGGCCTGGACAAATATGACCTGGCTGGTGAAGCACGTCGCACCCTCGAACTGCAGGCTGCTTGGCTGAAAAAATACCCGCAGTACAAAGTTGTTGTTGAAGGTCATGCCGACGAACGCGGCACCCGTGAATACAACCTTGCACTCGGCGAACGTCGCGCAAGCTCGGTCAAAGATTATCTGATCGCTCTGGGCATTGACCCGTCGCGCGTTGAAACCATTTCCTATGGCAAAGAGCGCCCTGTTGCTCTTGGCCATGACGAAGAAAGCTGGGCCAAAAACCGCCGCTCTGTATCGGTTATCCGTTAAGCGCGTGTGGGCTAAAGCCTGACTGAATATCAAGGCGCCTGTCCCGTTTGGGGCAGGCGCCTTATTTTTGCCGCCTGAAAATGTTTGAAAATGTAGTCGTGCCCTGTTCAAATCGGCATTTGGTAATATTGCATTGACGACAAAGGATCGAGAGGCTGTTGCATTTAATGTGTCCCTTTTTGCCAGACGCATCCTGCGATACTGGAAGGATAAGGTCCGTAGAAGCGCAGCGTGACTATGGTTACAAGGGGTGACATACCAATGCAGAGAGACATCCCGGTCCGAAGGGTTTGCTTTTCGCGGCGTTTCGCTGCGTTATATTGTTTCGCCGATGCGCCGCATCATCCTGCACGCAGTGCTTTGCCAAACGACACGCCAAAAAACAAACAAAATGGAGCAGATTAAATGCACCAGGCTCTGATGATGATCCGAGTTCGCTCAACCACTGAAACACAGGAAATCGTGGAGTCGGCAAATCGCGCTGAAACCGTTTCCCGCCTAACCGGCCGTGGAAAAGTGGCTGTATCTGTTCGCAAAGGTCCTGGCTTGTTGGTTGCTTTGACGATTGGCGCTCTGGTGGGGATGACGTCCCTCGGATCGGTTTCGGCCTTTGCTCAGGATGCAAACGTTGGCCGGCAGGTCGAACAGCTGCGCAAGGATCTCGATTTGCTGCAGCGTTATGTTTACCGCGAAGGCCCGCCCGCAGGTGATGCCGCCTCGGCGGTAACCGGTGGTGATCCATCGACCCCGGCGGCGGCCCGTCAGCAAGTACAGATCAATGATCTGCAACGCTCTGCAACCCAGTTGACCGGGCAGATCGAACAGTTTGATTTTCGAATCCGCAAAATGGAAGACCGCCTTGAACGGTTGGTCTCCGACATCGATTTTCGCCTGACACAGCTTGAAAACGGTTCGGGTGCCGGTTCTGGTGCGCCACTTGCCAATAATGGCAACGGCGCATCGGCAGAACCGCTTGCGGGTAGTGCTGCGGGCCAGACCGCAGGATCCACAGGTGGCGCCGCTGGTAACGGTTCGGCCGGTTCGGGCGAACCTCTTAATGATCGTGGCACCAAACTGTTTGGTGTAATCGAAAACGAGGGCCAACCACCGCAAATTCCATCCGGAGCGGCTGCGGGTGCGTCTGCCGGGGCGGCGGCGACCGCGACGCAAAGTGCGGCTGCTGGCGTGACGCCAGAAGAGCAATATCGCAATGCCTTTGGCTTGCTGCGCCGTCAGGAGTTTTCCGAAGCCGAAAGCGCGCTTTCGACCTTTGTTAAAGATCATCCCAACGATCCGCTGGCCGGTAATGCGCAATATTGGTTAGGTGAAACCTATTATGTGCGCGGCGAATTTGAAAATGCTGCCATCGCCTTTACCGAAGGTTTCCAAACCTATCCCGACAGCACGAAGGCACCCGATAACCTTCTCAAGCTCGGTATGTCGCTGGCCAATCTTGGCAAGAATGAAGATGCCTGCACGACCTTTGGGCACCTGATCGATAACTTCCCGAATGCATCGGCAGTTGTCCTTGATCGCGCGCGTCAGGAACGCAAAAGTCGTGGGTGTTCATAAGCGAGAGACCCGAAGAATGCGGCATTATGAGCAATCCCGATAAGCCAACGACAGATGATCGCGCGGCGTCCGATGGTACACCATTGGACGCCGTTGCTTTTGCGCATCTGATAGATGGTTTCGCGCCATTTGAAACCGCCCCTGTTTTGGCGGTTGCGGTGTCTGGCGGGGCTGACAGCGTGGCCTTGGCACTGCTGGCACACGAATGGGCGCAAACGCGGGGCGGTAAAATTGTCGCAATGACAGTGGATCATGGCTTGCGGTCAGATTCTGCGCATGAAGCCAAATGGGTCGGGCAGGCATTGCGCACACACGGGATTGACCACATTGTTCTGCCGTGGCTTGGCGATAAGCCAAGCGGCGCGGTGCAAGAACGCGCACGTATTGCCCGCTATGATTTGCTTGATCAGGCCTGTGCCACACGTGGCATTCTTCATCTTTTGGTCGCCCACCATCTCGATGATCAAATCGAAACCATTGCCATGCGCGATTCCCACGGGACGAAACCGATGGGACGTGCGGGCATGTCTTCGCGTCGTTTTCTAAAATCCGTTCGGTTGCTGCGTCCGTTTTTGTCCGTGGCAAAAAACGATTTGATTGCGACACTGAAGGCACGCGGGCAGGACTGGGTCGAAGATCCGTCCAATCAGAACCCGAAATTTGAACGCGTGCGGATTCGTAAAGATACAAGGATCACGGTTGCCGCGGATCAGGAAAACATTCCATCTGATGCGGTGGAGACCCGTCTTGCGCTCGAAGAAGCGATTGCCAATGTTCTGGCCCGGTCAGTGATGATCCTGCCGGTTGGGGTTGCGGTTGTTGATACGGCGGGAATTTATCGCTCTCAGGACCGCGATGTCCGCTGCTATGCCCTTGGTCAGGTCATTCGAACCATCGGTGGGGCGGCGTATATGCCGTCTTTTGATGCCTTAGCCAACCTGCTCGACGTCGCATATAAAGATGCGTCACACCGCAGCAGTTTGGGCGGATGTGTCATTCATCGCAAATCAGACCGGATTTATATCTTCCGCGAAGTTGGCCGCATGGATAAAACTCCGATGGTCATTGACCCCGACGTTTTGCGTTCTGGTGGATGTGTGCGGTGGGATAATCGCTTTGAATGGGCCGCTTTAGCGCCTGTTTTTCCCCCGTTGGCAGGGATATGGATTGGGCCGCTGGTGCTTTGTGATGTGTTTCACACGAAGGCATTTCGCGCCGCATTTGGGGAAATAGTCGGATTTATTGCTGATTTACCCCGCGCAGCCCTTGCATCCATGCCTGCTCTCTACGATAAAGAAGGCTTGCGATCCGTTGGCGGGCTTGAGGTTTCGGCACTTTCCGACGTATTATCCGCCGCCGGTTGTGTGACGCCCCAGAGTAGGGGGGGAAATGCAATTGATGGACGATGGCGGTTTGCACCTCACACCCCTTTGTGGGAAAGTGGGTTCAAATCGTTACCGAAACCCGTCAGCCTACTTGCGTAGCCGAGGCTTTTGACTATTTGTTAGCCATGCCTTGCGCAGGAGTATTGTGCGCGACGGTAGAAATATTTTGCGACCAGTAGCTTGGAATGAATATGGGAAAAAATCTCGCACTGTGGGTTATCATTGCCATCCTTTTGGTGGCCTTGTTTAACCTGTTTCAGTCGCCTTCTGGACAGTCCGGTCAATCGTCGATGGCGTTTTCGGACTTCCTGGCAGAAGTTGATACCGGCCAGATTTCAGAAGTCACAATTCAGGGCAATACCCTGAGTGCGCAAACGCGCGATGGTCGCTCTGTTAATGTTTACACCCCCGATTACCCGAACCTTGTTGAAAGACTCAACGAAAAGGGCGTTCGGATTATCGCAAAACCGGAAGAAAGCCTGTCGCCGCTGATGAGTGCGCTGATCAGCTGGTTGCCGATGCTGCTGATCATCGGGGTTTGGATTTTCTTCATGCGTCAGATGCAGGGCGGTGGCGGCAAAGCCATGGGCTTTGGCAAATCAAAGGCGAAAATGCTGACCGAAAAATCCGGTCGGGTTACCTTTGAAGACGTCGCAGGCATCGAAGAAGCCAAAAACGAACTTGAAGAAGTTGTCGACTTCCTGCGCGATCCGCAGAAGTTCCAGCGTCTTGGCGGTAAAATCCCCAAAGGCATGTTGCTGGTCGGTCCTCCGGGCACGGGTAAAACGCTTCTGGCACGTGCGATTGCGGGCGAAGCAAACGTACCGTTCTTCACCATTTCGGGTTCGGACTTTGTCGAAATGTTTGTTGGTGTTGGTGCATCTCGTGTGCGCGACATGTTCGAACAGGGCAAAAAGAACGCTCCTTGCATCATCTTTATCGATGAGATCGATGCTGTCGGTCGTCATCGTGGTGCCGGTCTTGGTGGCGGTAACGATGAACGTGAACAGACGCTCAACCAGCTTCTGGTTGAGATGGATGGTTTTGAGGCCAACGAAGGTGTGATCCTTGTTGCCGCAACCAACCGTCCGGATGTTCTCGATCCGGCGTTGCTGCGTCCGGGCCGTTTTGACCGTCAGGTTGTTGTGCCGAACCCCGATCTTGAAGGCCGTGAACGCATTCTTGGTGTGCACGCCCGCAAAGTTCCGCTGGGTCCGGACGTTGAGCTGCGCACGGTGGCACGTGGCACCCCGGGTTTCTCGGGTGCTGATCTTGCAAACCTTGTCAATGAGGCTGCCCTTCTTGCCGCCCGTCTTGGCAAGCGTGTAGTCACCATGGCCGACTTTGAAAATGCCAAGGATAAAGTCATGATGGGGGCGGAACGCCGTTCCATGATCATGACGGATGACGAGAAAAAGCTGACAGCCTATCACGAAGGCGGTCACGCACTTGTTGCACTCCATACACCGGCGTCCGATCCGATCCACAAGGCAACCATCATTCCGCGCGGTCGTGCGTTGGGGATGGTGATGCGTTTGCCTGAACGTGATCAGGTCTCGAAATCCTATGAACAGCTGATTTCTGATCTGGCTGTTGCCATGGGGGGCCGTGTTGCCGAAGAGCTTATCTTTGGCAAGGACAAGGTCACAACCGGTGCGTCTTCGGACATCAATATGGTGACGCAATATGCGCGCAAGATGGTGACCGAATGGGGCTTCTCGGATGTTCTTGGTAACGTCAAATATGCCGACAACCAGGAAGAAGTGTTCCTTGGCCATAGTGTCGCACAGCACAAGAATGTTTCGGAAAAAACCGCTCAGCTGATTGATGACGAAGTCCGTCGTTATTCTGATGAGGCCTATGAATTCGCCAAGCGGGTTCTGACCGAATATCTTGATGATTTGCACATTCTTGCCAAAGGGCTTTTGGAATACGAAACCCTGTCGGGCAAAGAAATCGACGCGCTTCTGCGTGGCGAGGAAATCAACCGTTCTGGCCATTCAAGTGGCAGTAACGGCAAAGATTCCGGTGGACGTCGCTCCACCGTGCCAAGCTCGGGCGCTGCACGTAAAGACAGCCCGGATGAAGGTGGCGGGGATATGTCCCCTGAGCCGCAGCCGGGCAGCTAACAGAAAGAGACTGATGGACAAGATCACTCGATCGGTCCTGCGAAGCCCCGCCGATGTGCGGGGCTTTGCTGATTTTGACGGACCGCTTTATTATGCACCTACCGGTTTCATCGACCATTCCGATGATCCCAATACACTCCCGCTGGCCGGATCGCGCCGCGGCTTTTCGGCCCTTGAAATTATTCGTCGCCGTGAAGGCGGTGGTGCCGAAAGCATGATCCTGCCGCTCCTTGCTCTTGAAGGCTGGGTTCAAAATAGCGGGCGTGTTGATGAAATTAACAATGTGCTTGATCGTTTGATGACCAAGCGCGCCGATTTTGCCGGACTTGATATGGCTTCATGCCACGTCATGGGCATTGTCAATGTGACACCTGACAGCTTTTCTGATGGCGGGGATTACAACACGACCGAGCAGGCGATTGCCCGGGGGCGTGAACTTGCCGACTTTGGCGCATCAATCCTTGATATTGGCGGGGAATCCACCCGTCCGGGGGCGGATGACGTTACCGAGGCTGAGGAAATCGACCGTGTCGTGCCCGTGATCCGTGCTTTGGCCGAGAAGGGCCATGTGGTTTCGATTGATACACGCCACGCCAATGTGATGGAAGCCGCCATAGAGGCCGGTGCTGCCATCATTAATGACGTCACTGGGCTCGAAGGCGATGAACGATCGCTTGAGGTGGCTGCACGTTTGGGGGCACCTGTAATGCTGATGCATATGCAGGGCGAGCCTGGCACCATGCAGGTCGATCCGCAATATGATTGTGCCGTTCTTGATGTGTATGACTATCTGCTTGATCGCATCGAAAGTTGCGAACGAGCCGGGATATCGCGCGACAAGATTTGTATTGATCCGGGGATTGGTTTTGGTAAGACGCTGTCGCATAACCTTGAGTTGCTGTCGCGGTTGGCGGTTTTCCACGGTTTGGGATGTCCAATTTTGCTTGGAACGTCGCGCAAATCGTTCATCGGGAAAATTGATCCCAAAGCAGATCCAAAACAAAGGCTCGGTGGATCAATTGCATCTGCCGTCAATGGATGGCGGCACGGGGCGCAGGTAATTCGCGTCCATGATGTTCAAGAAACCGTGCAGGCGATCTCGGTCGCGAGTTCGACGGCTCTGGTATAGGAAGCTCAGCTTACCTTTGCTTCCTGTATAGGTTGTCATTTTTACCCGATTGATTAAAAGCAAGACCGTTCAACATTTTAGGGGTGTATATCCTTTTGGTTGGGTCTTGCTTTTTTTATATTTGGAATCTGGCATTTTCTGACCTTTTGCGGTTGAGGCTTGCGCATTTGCAAACCGCACCACATACCAAAGAGTGAAATAAACAAAGTGGCGCAAAGTCACGCTTATTGGTTGAGTAAACGAGCTACTGCAAAGGTCTGTATATGAACGGAATTGTTGGCCTGACCGAGGTCGGAAACAAAAGTATGACATCAAGTCGAAGTCTGACGGCGCAATGTGTGTTTGTCGTAGAAGACAACACCGATCTTAATAAGGATCTGTGCGAGTATCTTGAGATGTGCGGCTTTGACGTGATTGGTTGCGAAACCGGTGCGAGTTTTTTTCGCGCGCTTAAGGCTAAACAGCCCGATGCAGTGATCCTTGATATCATGCTGCCCGATGCCGACGGCTATGATCTTGCCAAATACGTCCGTCAGAACATTGATTGCGGTATCATGATGCTGACGTCCCTGTCGGGGATGGATCATCACTTGACAGGCTACAAGTCCGGTGCCGACGTCTATCTGACCAAAGATAGCCCTTTGTCGGTAATAGAAGCCGCTTTGCAGCCGTTATTGCGCCGTTCCTCGCGTGCAGACGAGGGTGCTGATGCCGCTGGTATGGAAGCGGGCTGGGTTCTTGATCTGCTCAATTGGACATTGGTTAATCCGCTTGGGAAGTCGGCATCCTTGACCGCAACCGAACGGACAATCATCAAGTTATTGATTGACGCGAACGGGGCATGGTTGACCCGGCCGGAAATCGTTATCGCCTTGAGGAAGGCCGATACGGCTGAAAACTGCCGCAACCTTGATACGGCAATCCGACGTGTGCGCCAGAAGGTTCTCAAGGAAATTGGTGAAGAGCTTCCGATACGCACAGCATATGGTCGTGGCTATGCCTTCACATCGCTTGGCGCCGTTTCCGGTGAAACAGAAAACCTTTGACGTTTGGTGCGCCATCACGCAAGTGGTGCCGCGCTGTCCTGATTGGAAGTTTCGCACGGTAGCAGCACACACAGCGCAATTCCCATCGGCCCCAGATCACGCAATTTGATTGACCCGCCGTGCGCGTCAACAATGCGTTGTGAAATATGCAGGCCAAGCGCACTGCGCAGGGCCTTTGTTTCCATTTCGCGGCGAAACAGCGCATTTCCAATCAAACGGATTTCATCGCTATCAAGTCCTTCGCCCTGACAGGGTATTGATATTTCCGCCAGCCAGTTACTTTGCGCGCGCGCGGTAATATGGATTGGTTGTCCATGGGCAAAACGCCGTGACGTTTCGACCAGGTTGGTCATCGCCAGACCAATCAGTGTTTCATCGATATAGGCTTCAACACCGTTGGTTCCCGTACAGGTCACCAGAATTTCGGCATCATCGCGTGTCGTATTGGCGACGAAATCATTCATGAAATGATCCAGCCCGACAAGTTCGCGCGCCAACGAGAATTCCTTGTCGTCAATACCATCCTTGCTTAGGAAAATATCAACCAGACGGGCAAGTTTTCGGGCTTGAAGCTCAATGCGTTTTAGCCGGTTCTGAATATCATCGCTGTGATCCTGTAAACGGAGCATCAGCATTTCTGACGAACGTTGAATAACCGCAAGCGGGGTTCGGAATTCATGCGACAGCATTGAAATCAACTTGCGCTGTTCACCGACAAGCGATGTTGTTTCTTCGGCTCTGGTCGATGCGAAGACCTGTTCCCTGTCCATTTGGGTCAGACGTATGGCCATCAATATGCCCATCGCGATGATGTGGAAAATGAAGGTGAATTGATGGAGGCCGATGCGTATCGGGGTGACCTCGATAAGTCCCGCATGGGCCAATTGCAACATGATGACAGGGCCGCAAGGCAAGGCAAGGGCTATCAAATACGCCCAAAGCGTCTTGTTTCTGATATCTGCGGCAAGCCTTTTGACAAGAACCAAACAGGCGCAGGCCATGAAAAGTGCGACAGACGGAACGATATAGGTGCCAAACACGGTATAGAGTTCATTGGTCGTACCAATGAGAAAACTTAAAATGACGATGCAGTAGGCACATCCGAGCCAAAACAAAATTGGTGTGCGTTGGCGAAATTCAAGAATATGTATCCATAAAAAGACAACGGCTGCCTGTGAAACGATGTTGGTGGTCCCAATGAGAAAATCATTCATCCACGGGATTTCCGAGCGCAGCTGACTTAATCCGACACCATTTACAAGTGAAATGAGCATGCCAGCACACGCAATCCCGATGCCATAGCTGACAACAACCGCATCGCGGGCGATAAGCCCAAGGCTGAAATACGTAATGCCAAGGGTGAGAAACACCCCAAAGAAGATGTTTGTTGCCAGATTGCGAAGCGTCATTGATGAAATAAGGTCTTTGGCCTGCCAAAGGGTGACAGTTAGCAAGTTCGTACTGTTACTTTGTACCCGGATAAACAGGTGATACGCACCCGCATCAAGTTTCGGCCAAGATGCGACATGCGTGCCGCTGGTAAAGGGGCGCTTGCGCGCAGGAATGCGGTCGCCCATGCTTTCCTGCCAAATGGCATCGGAAAGCTTGGCCGTTGCGACATCCTCAAAAAGATACAGATCTATATGATTAAGATAGCTTGGATTGGCCTCAATGTATGGGGGGGCGGTCAACATCTGATCGACGCCGAAATCGATCCTGTACCAGATGATATCTGACGTATACCCAAACGATGGGATTGATGTGCTTTGCTGAAAGTCGTCAAACGGCAGTTGGCGAACATCATCAAGTGACATCTGCTGGCTTTGGTCGACATACCATGACAGATAGGGTGTCAGATCAAGCTTGCCGGGAAGATCACCGTTTAAAACAATTTTATCGGTGTGCCCGGTGGTTAGTGGCGTAGTCCCATGCGCGTGCAGACCATTGGGCCCACCAATCATTGCGACGATCAGGGCGACGAACAAGATGAACAAAATGCGCGGTAACTTGGTGCGTATCAAGGTGGCCACGGGCGTTCGGCCCACGTTTTGACGTGCGGTTAAGACGGTCCACATATGACGGTGGAATGATGTGAAGGCGCTCATGACGGCGCACCATCGTCATCTTGTGTTCGGGGCTTTTTTCGCGATACATGGGGGGCGGCCAAACCAAAGAAGTTTTGACGGGACGCTTTGACCGTTTCTTCCCGGTTATAGGGAATTTTGATCATTACCGTTGTGCCGGATGTCTCGCCGACACTGATCGACATCGACCCATTATGAGATTGCACTATACGGTTGGTGATGTGCAGGCCCAGACCAACACCTTGTGTGACACCTGCGTCGCGTCCACGGTAAAACGCGTTGGATACATTCGTCAGATCGTCAATGGGAATGCCCGGTCCGGCATCGATAACACGGATATAGACAAATCCATTCGACGACCGATTGCATGCGACCCAGACAGGAGCGTCGGGGGCGTATTTACGGGCATTGTCGATCAAGTTGATGATCGCGCGTTCAAACAGAATGCGATCAATATCGACAATGGCAAAATCGATATTTTTCAAGCTGACTTTCTGGTCCGGGATTTCACGGTTCCGTCGATTGATCAAATCACTTAGCAACTGATCAATGTTGGTCGGCTGCAAGGATGTTGTGAAGTTCGCACTATCGAGCGTTTCCTTGGTCAAAAAGGCATCGACCAACCCCGAAAGCTGACCGGCATTCCCACGAATGGTGGCAAGACGGCTGTGAACAGGGGCAGGCTCATTGCGTAAATGCAGGCCGAGAATTTCTGCTGATCGCTGAATGATCGCCAGTGGTGTTCGAAATTCGTGCGACAGCATGGTTATGAAAGTCCGCTGTTCGCCAGCAAGCTGATCGGCCCGCGCATTGGTTTGATGCGCATCAAACCAATTGTAGGTCAGTCTCTGGGTGCGATAGGCCATCGCAATTGCAACCATCACAAGATGTATCGACGAGCTAAGCGGGTAGACCTTGGTTGTAAAGGCTGTGATCGGCAGGATACCCAGCAGTGTCAAAACATGGATGTTGGCCGCAAGGGTCGGCAGAGCAAGTGCGATCAAAAAGAAGCTGTTCGATGCCAGACGCCTTTCACGATAGCTGACGTAAATCAGATACATCAAAAGCGTGAACAGCAAAATCACATTGGGAATAAAGAAGATCTGCGTGAAATAGATATAGGCATCCGATATCGCAGTGACCGAACCGATCATCGCCAATATGGAAAAGGCCATCATCACCCGAAACAGAACCGGGTTATAGTGATCAAGTCTGACGATATGGGTCCACATCGCGACACTGGCGCCCAAGGCAAACGCGGTTCCTGTTCCGGTAATAAGGTCGCTGGCAAGTGGCCAAATCCCCTTTAGCAGAAGCTGGGCATATCCTGACGTACCAAGGTTGAACAGAAAGACAGATAAAACATATCCGCTGTACCACAGCACCGATTTGTCGCGTGATATGATGCCAAAGGTCAGATAAACACCAAACCCGATCAGCAGAACACCCAGAAAACTGCTTTCAACAAGGTTATGTTCTTCGGTGTCGGAAATAAGCTCCGCCTCGGGGTATAGTTTGGCATGGAAAACATGGGCGCTGTTGGTGCGCACACCGATCATCAACCAATAGTGTCCTGATGGTAAATCCGGCCATTCTGATAAATGCCGGAGGCTGATCAAACTGTCTTTCGTGTTGGGGATCCGGTCACCAACAACATTTTTCCAGATGACATTGCGCGTCTCATCGTCAATCACGGTCAGGCGGATCTCGTTGAGATACGGCTCCCCCAATTCGATGAAGGCCCGTGAAATGTCATTGCCTTGCGGCGCGGTAAGCGAAAAGGCCAGCCGATACCAAATAATGCGTGGGGTGTAACCGGGCCCTGCGGTGCTGGCAACGGGTTCAAATTCAGAAGACGGAATATCAATCAGTTGGGCAGGATCGGTGACGTTGCGATCAGATGTCAGGCGCTCCATAAACCGGTTTAGATCGATACTTGTTGTCGCGCCATTTGCCGGCAACACAAGGTGTGCCATATCAGTCCGTGCCGATGCAGGCGGCGAAAACCATGTGATGGATGCGATAAGGGCAATCGTCAGGACACTTATGACGTCGCGCCAAGTCAACATCTGGCGAAAATCGCGCAAAGCGCCCCCAATTTCAGACAATTAAACAAGTCTATTTTTGATAGCGTTTTTTTTTGATCAGGTCATCGGTTTTATCAGAATAGTCTGATGGTAGCGCGTTAACGGAATGGTCGCCAACAAGGCGTTAAAATGTGTCACTTGCCGGTAGCATTGAAACGTCACTTTGATATAACCGGCAGTCAGGATTTATGGACCGGGCGTTAAAAACCGGCACACAGACAGAGAACACAAGCATGAGCCGCAAATATTTTGGCACCGACGGCATTCGCGGAACCGCCAATACCGCACCCATGACCGCCGAAGTCGCACTAAAGGTCGGTATGGCCGCGGGCAACTACTTCACCCGTGGTGATCACCGCCACAAAGTTGTGATCGGCAAGGACACGCGTCTGTCTGGCTACATGCTTGAACCAGCGTTGGTGGCGGGCTTTACGTCCATGGGCATGGACGTGATGTTGGTCGGGCCAATGCCGACCCCCGCTGTTGCCATGCTGACCAAATCGATGCGTGCCGATATCGGTGTGATGATTTCAGCATCCCACAATCCGTTTCAGGATAATGGCATTAAGCTATTTGGCCCGGATGGTTTCAAACTGTCTGACGAGGTGGAACTTGAAATCGAAGCGCTGATGGACAGTGATCTGTCGCATAAGCTCGTTCCGGCAAATGCGCTTGGCCGTGCACAGCGTATTGACGATGCCCCCGGGCGCTATATCGAAGCTGTGAAATCATCGCTTCCGGGTAGTGTCACACTCGAAGGGCTCCGCATTGTTCTTGATTGCGCTAATGGTGCGGCTTATTCGGTTGCACCGAAAGTCCTGCGCGAACTTGGTGCCGAAGTGGTTGAAATCGGCACAAAACCCAACGGTCTGAACATCAATGACCAGTGCGGTTCGACCCATACCAAAACCATGTGTGATCGGGTCCTGTCTGAAAAGGCCGATGTCGGGATTGCCCTTGATGGGGATGCAGATCGTATTCAGATGTGCGATGAAAAAGGCCATCTGATTGACGGTGATCAGTTGATGGGGCTTGTGACCACGCACTGGAAACGCACCGGTCAGCTGCGCGGCAATGCGCTGGTGGCGACCGTGATGTCCAATCTGGGGCTTGAACGCTATCTTGAAAGCAATGGTTTGCGTCTGATCCGAACCAAGGTGGGGGACCGCTATGTGGTTGAACAGATGCGTGCACTTGATTGCAATGTTGGCGGTGAGCAGTCGGGCCATATTGTTCTGTCTGATTTTGCCTCAACCGGCGATGGTCTTCTGGCCGGGCTGCAGGTCTTGGCCGTTCTGGCATCGCGCAGCGGGCCGGTGTCTGAAATGAGCCGCGTATTTGAACCGCTGCCGCAGATTTTGAAAAATGTCCGCTATGCCGCCGGGGCTGATCCGCTGTCACAAAGTAGTGTGATCGATGCAATTTCTTCGGCTGAAAAGGCCTTTAATGGCGATGGGCGTGTTTTGATCCGAAAATCAGGAACTGAACCGCTGATCCGCGTCATGGCCGAAGGCGATGACGCCATAAAGGTCGAACAGATCGTTGATAGCATCGTTGCTGAAATCACCGCTGTTGCGGGCTGATTTCTGGATGGTTTCGTGAAGATACTTACGTGGGTTTTAGGGCGTTAAGGAGGACGATCATGAAGGGTCGCGTCTTGATTATTGCCGGTTCTGATTGTTCCGGCGGGGCAGGTATTCAGGCCGATATCAAATCGGTTACCGCCCTTGGTGGCTATGCTGCAACCGCAATCACCGCCCTTACGGTGCAAAATACCACCGGAGTCTTTGATGTTTTGGGGATTTCGCCTGAAATGATCGTATATCAGGCAACCGTAACACTTGATGATATTGGTGCGGACGCGATTAAAACCGGGATGCTCCATAGTGTGCCCGTGATCGAAGCTGTGGCGGAATTCATCAAGTCAAAGTGTGATGGAATACCTGTAGTAATTGACCCTGTGATGATTTCACAAAGCGGGTCGCGGCTACTGAATGAAGACGCGGTCGAAGCCTTGATAACCCATATGATACCCCTTGCAACGGTCCTGACCCCGAATATTCCCGAGGCAGAAGTGCTATCGGGCATGAATATTTCCAGCGAAGGTGATATGATTGCTGCAGCGCACAAAATCGGAGAGTTGGGCGCAGAGGCGGTGTTGATCAAAGGTGGTCACGCCGAGGGTGATAAGATTGTTGATATTCTTTGGCGTCGCGACGGGGACATCGAAGGGTTCGAAGGTGATCGCATCCCGTCTGAAAATAATCATGGTACGGGCTGCTCGCTTGCAAGTTCGATTGCAACCGGGCTGGCACAGGACATGGGGCTGAGTGACGCGGTGGCGCGTGCACGGGCTTATGTTCGCGAAGCCATCCGCACCGCCCCGAATTACGGCAAAGGAAACGGTCCGCTAAACCACGCGCACCCTGTCACCGGATAAAAACGCGGCAGGACGCGCCAATCTAGGATGTCGTGGTATGCCGGGAACGTCGTTTTTCCACCAGGCCCGTAACAACGCCTGGTCTAATCATCGCCTGTTGGGGGCATGTCAAAAACTCACCACCACAGAACTTCGTGCACGCCGTGCGTCTCTCATGCCATCAATCTTGCAAACCCTTAATCACAGCCTGATTGTCGATTGGTATTATCTGGATGCCCTGATCAAAGGTGGGCGCGGGCAGGATTGTTTTGCCAACCAGATGCCGTATATCACCATCGAGACGTTTGGCGCGGCTCAGCGCAATGCCGATGTCAGACTGATGGCATTTTGTGAAAAACTCGATGACAAGGATGTGGTGCGCGACGTAACCCTCGTTAGACCCGACGATGTGATGGTCAGTGAAAGCATTTCAGCGGTTTTGTCACATCTGTTTGTTCATCAAACCCATCATCGTGGGCAGATCCATGCGATGCTATGCGAAACCACACAATCGCCACCGCAACTTGACGAATATCACCTTGAATCCGGTGCAGAATTTCGCAAAAGTGACTTCGCTGTATTAGGTTGGAATGTCGCCGGATTATCGGCTGCTATGGTCTATAAGGATAACCATGAATAAAACAATGATCCGCCGTGCTGTTCTTGCTGGCGGGATTGCGATCTTGGCCGCGGCAACTTATGGCAGTCCGGAACGCTACATTGCCGACATTATCTGGACCGATGATGCCGCACCGTGGGAAAAGGTGACGGCTGTTTACGTGCCCGATACATCAAAGCCAAACAATGTCCTGGTTTCAGATGCGCAATTTGCCGATCTTGAAGCCTGTCGTGCCCATATCCACAATCTGGCTGTCGAGCACGACGACCCCGACCTTAAAAAAGGTCGCTACGATTGCGCAATCGGATTTTATGCGCAGGAAGACGATAAAGGCGTTACCGGCGATTATCGCCTGACACTGCAATAAGATCCCTTAAAGCACATACCAAAGCAAGGCGGGCAGGGCGATGGCCGCAAGGAAGCTTGAGCTGATGACAACACCGGCGACTTCTTCGGGGTCGCGGTTATATAGCTGGGCAAACAGATAGCAGAACACTGCAACCGGCATCGAACATTGCAAAATCACAACGCCGCGTTCGACCCCGGTAAGCCCCATGACTTCGGACAATCCAAGACCAACGCCAAACCCCATACCCAGACGCAAAGCACTTAATGCTGTGCTACGCGCCAGGCTGACCGGGCGCAGTTTCGCCAGCGACACGCCAAGGGTAAACAACATCAACGGGATGGTCAGCTGACCAATCAGGTTGGTGGTATTGTAAAGCCAGTCGGGAACGGTGGTATCGGTGGCAAGAAAGCCCGTCGCGATCAGGGTTGCCGGGATAATCGGCATTTTGGCCAAAGACCGAAGCGAAAAACTGCCCGATACAAACGCCACCCCGATCGTTAACTGGATCACGACGTAAGTGGCAAAAAACGCAACCGATAATGCCAGTCCTTCGGGGCCATATGCCAGCATGCAAAGCGGCAAGCCGACATTGCCAACATTTGGCCAGGTCAACGACTGCAAATAGGTGCGCGGCGAAAGTTTAAACACCTTAAGGATCGGCCAACCGATCAGGGCGAAAATGACGTTGGCAGCAAGTGCGGCGGTCCCCATCGAGATCAGGGTGTCACCACCAAGCTCCACCGTCGCAAGGGCGGCAAAGGTCAGGCAAGGTGTCGCAAAATATGTGACAATCGATGTGACCAGATTGGTGTCAAAATGCTTGCCAGCACGGGCCCAGAAATAGCCAAGCCCGGTGGTGATGAAAACAGGTGCCAAAATGGCAAAAATATCGGCAAACATTGATCAAACGGTCCCCAAGAAAGCGATTTGCGCCCAAATTGTCATGTGACGCAGTAATTCTGCAAGAAAATAATGGTAATACCAATTTTTAGGTATGTGCATAAAGTCGCAGTTTGCATGTCGCCACGCTTGTCTTTGGCCCTACGGATACGGCATTGTTGTTAAACGCGCATAATCAACAGGTCTTGCATGAACGATACGCCAACAGAACCCGTCAAACGTCACTTCATTGATCCGGCTCCGCGTTTTCGCGACCAGCGCAATCTGCTACCGGCGGTGTTTTTGGATCGTGATGGGGTGATCAACGAAGAAGTTCACTACCTGTCGCGGATTGAAGACCTGAAACTTATTCCCGGCTCGGCGCGCGCCATTGCGCGTCTCAATGATGCCGGTATTCCGGTTATTGTCGTGACAAACCAGTCGGGTGTTGCGCGTAGCTTCCTTACCGAAGATCAGCTTTGCGATATCCATCAGGAAATGATTGCCATGCTTGCGCGCGAACATGCCGCCTTGCAGGGCATTTACTATTGCCCGTTTCATAAGGACGGTGACGGTGAATACCGCCGCGAAAGCACCTGTCGCAAACCAAAACCCGGCATGCTTTTGGCGGCTGCGGCGGAGTTTGCAATTTCCCTGACCGATAGCGTCATGGTCGGTGACCGGATCAATGATCTGCGTGCCGGACATGCGGCGGGCACGCGAACCATTATGGTGCGCACCGGGCACGGCGCGAAGGAATCAGCACTTCCCGATGCGACCAAGGCCGATGTGGTCGTCGATGATCTTGCGGCTGCCGTTGATTATATTATCACATCCGTCATTGGCCGTTAAGTCCGTCGATCTTACGGTTGCTTGATGCACCAGTTCTGCCACATCTCGCGACAGGCATCTTCAAATTCGCGCGCAACAGCGGGTGCATGCAGGGCTTTGCTGTTTTGCAGGCGCTCGCGCATGTTTTCACGAATGCTGCCAAGTGCAGAAAGGTCTGCTGTCAGCATGATGCATTTATCGACATAGCCCTTTTGCGTATGTGCACAAAGCGCACCAAGCCCGATATCGCTCAAAAGGCCGAGACCCATCCGCGATCCGGTCAACTCACCGGCCAGCGACACAAACGGAACCCCGTGCCACAGCATCTCGAAATGGTTTTCAAGGCAGATGGCCGGGAATGGTGCCAATCCAACATCAATCTGGGCATAAAGGGTGGCACGGTCTTGCTGTTCAATGCGCCCGGCAAGATCAAGCTTGTCGCGTTTGATCCCGGCCTGCCGTGCACGATCCAGAAACGTCTTGGCCGCATAGGCATCTTCAAGGACTTCGTCCTGAACAACAATGCGGCTGTTTTTGACCTTGTTAAGGATCCGCGCAAAGCACATCAGCGTCTCGTCACTGATATGAGAAAGCCGGTCAATACAGCCAAACCGGATCACATCGCCAAACGCCGCGGGCAGGGGCGACACCGGTATAGTGTCATCAAACTCACCGGGCAGGTACGGCCCGAATGACAAGACTTGTGGCTGTTCAGAAAGCAATTTGTTTGCCGCAAGTTTGCCGCTAAACAGTTCCTTATGTCCGATCAGATAATCCATCTGGGGCATGCCGGTGCTGTTTGCCGCCATGCTGGCCTGTACCGGCGCACTGTGCAGCGCGAAAACCTCAATCGGTTGGGCTGGATGCGGGCCGCACAGATCAATCAGGATATCGATCTTATCCTTACGAATGCGGTTGGCGATATGCATCGGGTCCTGGCCATATACCTCGCGCCATCCATCGGCCATTACTTGCCACGCATGGGTTACCTGATCGGGGCGTGGTGTTGCTGAATATAAAAACAGCTCAACGTCGTTACGGTTTAAATGCCGTGCAAGTGCCCCCAGAAGCTTAAACGACGGATGATCACAAAAGAACGGCGAAATCCAGCCGATGCGCAATCGTTTATCGGTTTGCTTGCTGTTGGTGAATTCAGGCTGGGCTGCGATGGGCATGTGATGTTTGGCCCAGTTTTTCACCGCCTTGCTTAAGGTTACGCCATCCGTGGTCGACTGTTTGGCCAGTGACCGCAAAAGAATGCTATCAGCATTAACATTGTCGGGATGCTTTTTAAGAACCGCCTCAAGGATTGCGATGGTTTCGGGTAAATCACCACATTTCAGCATGATATCGGCCAGCACAAGGTCAATATCGACGGTATCCTTGGTCAATTGCCGTGCGGTTCTAAGAAGGGCAATCGCCTTGGCATATTGTCCCTGATGGGCAAGTGCCTGCCCCAACCCGCGCAGACCCGGAACAAACTTCGCATCAATGCTAAGGGCGCGTTGATAAAGGTTCTGTGCCGGTTTTGGATAGCCAAGCCGCAATAACATTGCCCCGACACGGGCAATCATGATCGGCGTAATGCCTGCGGCCTCGGCGGCGTGGTCAAGCGACTTTAACGCCGCTTCCTCCTGACCAAGCGCATGTAGCGCCTCGCCAAACAAAAGAAGCCCTTCAAAATGATCTGGCTGAAGCCCCAGCAACCGCCCCAAAAGATCAACCGACTGGCCAAGATGGCCGCGCGGTAATTCCAGACGGGCCAGATGATAAAGGGCGGTGGGGAAATCACCGTGATAGCTGATGGCCTGTTTGAACTGATCAATCGCCTTTTCAAGCTGTCCGGCACTTTCTAGTGCGATGGCATAATTGCACCGCGCTGCCGGATTGGCACCAAACCGCCCAAGACAGCTTTCAAACAGATCAAGTGCTTCACCGTACCGTCCGACACTTGTCAGAAGTGTCGCCAGAAGGTGTTCGGCCTCTGGGTTACCTGGCGCGATATCAAGAACCTGCCGATAGATTTCTTCTGCTTCGTCGGCGCGATTGCCTTCATGCGCACTCAGTCCGCGTCGCAACAGTGTCTTGAGTTGGTCGGACATGGGTGGGGGCTGCTCCGCCTTGCTTTGATCGTAAAATAATCTATGTGAGAGAGTAGGCGCTCACGCACTACGGCTCTGTAATGGTATAAACATTAAATGGTTCCGGATCGCCTTTAAAGTATTGAGTTTTAAGCTGTGCGACCGAGGTTCTTGGATTTAGGGCAAAAAAAAGCCCCGAACCGTGAACCGGCCCGGGGCGAGAATGGGAGTGGGAGAATCGCCTGGCGGCGATAATCACCTACTAAGATATGGTGTGATGGCGCAGAGGTCGCCTATCTAATAGGATAGTATTTAGGGTCTTTAGGATAGGTTTTGCCGGTGGCTACGCCTCTGGTATCCGCACATTAAATGCACGTCCGTTCTGATGAATGATATGGCTGGTGGTCTGGCACTTGGGTATCAATCGTGCCATATGATGGAATATGGCGAAATTTTCGGGCAAAAAACTGTCAAAATGCGCGAAGACTGTGCTAGAACGCACCCATATCACGAAAATGCAATCCGCGAATAAGAGAGGTTCCTTCCATGCCTGAATATAGGTCCCGTACAACAACACATGGCCGCAATATGGCTGGTGCGCGCGGCCTTTGGCGCGCCACTGGTATGAAAGACGAAGATTTCGACAAGCCAATCATCGCGGTCGTCAACAGCTTCACCCAGTTTGTGCCCGGTCACGTGCACCTCAAAGACCTCGGTCAGATGGTCGCGCGTGAGATTGAGGCCGCTGGCGGTGTTGCCAAGGAATTCAATACCATTGCCGTTGATGATGGCATCGCGATGGGCCATGACGGCATGCTTTATAGCTTGCCATCACGCGAAATCATTGCTGATTCCGTTGAATATATGGTCAATGCCCATTGCGCCGATGCCATGGTTTGCATTTCCAACTGTGACAAGATCACGCCCGGTATGTTGATGGCGGCAATGCGTCTTAACGTTCCCGCCGTGTTTGTATCGGGTGGCCCGATGGAGGCCGGCAAGGTTACCATCGAAGGTAAAGAACGCCACCTTGACCTTGTCGATGCCATGGTCGAGGCCGCTGATCCGAATGTCTCGGACGAACAGCTTGGCGTTGTTGAACGATCTGCCTGCCCGACCTGCGGGTCGTGCTCGGGCATGTTTACCGCCAACTCGATGAACTGTCTGGCCGAGGCACTTGGTTTGGCTCTTCCGGGTAATGGCTCGGTGCTGGCAACACATGGTGCACGTAAGGAACTGTTCCTTGAGGCGGCCCGCACGTCGGTCAAGCTTGCCCGACGTTATTACGAAGAAGAAGACATCGGTGCGACCCCGCGCGGCATCGCAACGTTCGAGGCGTTCGAAAATGCCATGGCGCTTGATATTGCGATGGGCGGCTCGACCAATACCGTGCTTCACCTTCTAGCGATTGCCAAGGAAGCCGAGGTCGATTTCACCATGTCTGACATGGATCGTCTGTCGCGCAAGATTCCGTATCTTTCCAAAGTCGCCCCGAACCACCCGATGTTCCATATGGAAGACGTCCATCGTGCCGGTGGCATCATGCGTATTTTAGGTGAACTTGAACGCGGTGGTTTGCTCCATACCGACGTTTCGACGGTTCATGCCAAAACCATGGCCGATGCCATTGAAAAATGGGACATCAAGCGCACGACGAATGACGCCGTTCACAAGTTCTTCCGTGCTATGCCCGGTGGCGTGCCGTCTCAGACAGCGTTCAGCCAGGAACGTTATTGGGATGACTTGGACCTTGATGAAAAAGAAGGTTGCATTCGTGACGTTGAGCACGCCTACAGTCAGGATGGTGGGCTGGCCGTTCTGTTTGGCAATATGGCGGTCAATGGTTGCGTCGTTAAGACTGGTGGCGTGGATGAAAGCATTCTGAAATTCACCGGCCCGGCCGTGATCTGCGAAAGTCAGGATGAAGCCGTCGCCAAGGTTCTTGGTGGTGAGGTCAAGGAAGGCGACGTTGTCGTCATCCGCTACGAAGGCCCCAAAGGCGGTCCGGGCATGCAGGAAATGCTCTATCCGACCAGCTATCTGAAATCCATGGGCTTGGGCAAGGCGTGCGCGCTGATTACCGATGGTCGTTTTTCGGGCGGGACGTCGGGGCTGTCGATTGGTCACGTTTCCCCCGAAGCAGCCGCTGGTGGGGACATTGCACTGGTCGAGCCGGGCGATACCATTGAAATCGACATTCCGAACCGCACGATCAAAATCGCGGTCGATGATGCGGTGCTTGCCGCACGTCGCAAGGCGATGGAGGCCAAAGGCCCCGAAGCATGGCGTCCGGCCAAACTGCGTAAACGTAAAGTCACAACCGCCCTTCGCGCCTATGCCGCCATGGCAACCAGCGCTGATCAGGGTGCTGTCCGTGACGTGACACAGGTCGAATTTTGATCTGAGATAAAGTTTCGGCCCATCTTAGGGACGTAAAAGCAAAGCGGGGCACCATTGGTGCCCCGCTTTGTTGGTTAATGGATATTTGTGATCAGGAAAGCGCGCTTTCCAATGGCAGGTGTTTGTATCCCAACGCATCGGCAACCGCCTGATAGGTCACCTGACCGGCATGGACGTTCAACCCGGCGGCCAAATGCGGGTCATCCTGACAGGCCTGTTTCCATCCCTTGTTGGCAAGGGCCAGCGTAAAGGGCAGGGTGGCGTTGTTTAGGGCGAACGTCGATGTGCGCGCCACAGCACCCGGCATATTGGCAACACAGTAATGTACGACATCATCAACGATATAGGTCGGATCGGCATGGGTGGTGGCTTTGGATGTTTCAAAACAGCCCCCCTGATCAATCGCGACGTCAACAATGACAGAGCCCGGTTTCATTTTTGACAACTGATCGCGGTGGATCAGTTTTGGTGCGGCGGCACCGGGGATCAGGACCGCGCCAACCACCATGTCGGCCTCATAAACCAGCGCCTCGGTATCATCAATCGTGGCATATTGGGTTTTGATGCGCGGGCCAAACAAATCATCAAGATAGGTCAGGCGTTTGATGTTGCGATCAAGGATCGTCACATCCGCCCCCATGCCCGCCGCAATGCGTGCGGCATTAGTGCCGACAACACCGCCACCGATCACAACCACCTTGGCCGGGGCCACACCGGGCACGCCACCCAGCAACATGCCACGCCCACCATTGGCTTTTTGCAGGGCAGCTGCACCAACCTGTGGCGCCATGCGTCCGGCCACTTCTGACATCGGGGCCAGAAGGGGGAGGCCGCCATTGCGGTCGGTTACGGTTTCATAGGCAATCGCAGTGACACCCGATTTCACCAATCCGGCGGTCTGGTCCGGGTCCGGTGCCAGATGCAGATAGGTAAACAAAAGCTGCCCATCGCGCAGCTGTTCATATTCGACTTCTTGCGGTTCTTTGACCTTGACCACCATCTCGGCGGTGGCAAAGATTTCTGATGCCGTCCCGATGATTTGCGCACCGGCGGCAATATAGTCTGCGTCGCTGCACCCGATACCATCACCGGCACCAGTTTCAACGATAACCTTATGTCCATGCGTGGTGATTTCCCGGACCGAGACCGGGGTTAATCCCACGCGGTATTCATGGTTTTTGATTTCCTTTGGAACACCAATAAGCATTGCGTTCTCTCCCGACGAATGTGGTGACACTTGGGCTTTCCGCTGGCATGTCCGGCGGTGCCCCTAGCGCATTGCGCTATTTGGGTCAGGCTTTGCGCCTTCCTTTTTATTATTTGTGCATGATACCCTAAAAATTGGGCAATTAATCTTCAATTCATGGTGAGTTTGGTGGTATAATTGCTAGATAATTTTAAAGAACAACCGTGTTGTCGGGGGAATATTCGAAATGCAGATTGATGAACGTGATCGCATGATCCTGCGCCTGCTGCAGCGAGACGGGCGCATCAGCAATGCCGAACTGGCCGAAAAAGTGAACCTGTCAGCATCGGCATGTCTGCGCCGTGTGCGCCTTCTCGAAGAAGCCGGGTTCATTGATCATTATACGATGTTGCTCAATCCGGCCCGCATCGGTAAACCGGGCAACGCGTTCGTCAATATTTCCATCACTCGCCAAACCCGCGAAGCTCTGGAAACTTTTGAAAAAGAAGTCCAGAAGGTACCCGAAGTTGTCGAGTGCTACTTGCTGGCCGGGCAAAGCGACTATCTCGTGCATGTGGTCTATAGCGACACCAGCGACTACGAGCGCATCCACAGCGAAGTCCTCACCCAGCTTCCTGGTGTTGAGCGGGTTCAAACCATCATCACCCTGCGCGAAGTCAAACGCACCACCGAACTGCCTGTCTGATCATTCGTCACAAGCTGATTTAAGAGCCTGCCAGCCTTGGTCGCTGATATCAACGGCCCCTGTTGAGGGGGCATTTTCAAATTGTGCGATACGCGCTTCCATATCCGGGTGGGAACTAAACATCTCGGGTAAGTCGAGCCCGTGTGCACCATCTTTCAGAGTTTTGTTGAGCTTGCCAAACAGGACCGCGGTATCTGTCATGCGGATGTTGGCGCGCTCCATGGTCTCAAGTGCGAACTGATCAGCTTCGCGTTCCATGTCACGGGTATATCCCTGTTGCAGGATAAATTCCGCCGGGACCGTCGCCGAACCACCACTGATCAGACGGATCAACTGGGTGACCGCGATATTGGAAAACATGTTGCGCAGGCCATGGTGCTTTTCGCTGTGCCCGATTTCATGGGCCAGAACTCCGGTAAAGGCTTCGGGACTTTCCATAATGTCGAGAAGACCGGAAAACACCAGAATTTGACCACCGGGGAGCGCAAGCGCATTGGGAATCTTGCTCCGCACAAAGGTGACGTCGTAGTCATACTCAAATGGCTTGCTGCTGCTGAGTTGGGCAACGATTTGTTGCACCGCCCTATGTGCCGCGTTTTTGGGAGTGCAGACCGCAAAGTCGTCCTCAAGCTGTTCTAGTGCAAACAGGATTTGCTCACGCCCCGCCTTGCCAAGAGCGATTTCCGACTGCCGTGGATAATGATCCGCCACAATGTTTACCGCCACCGGCACACCAAGCCAGATGGTAAGCCCCACCAATACGGTAAAACCAACAATGCCAGAAATCAGGCGCGTCATAGACTTGCGCGATGCCTCGTCTACGGCAACTGCCGGCGAACCATGTCGGAGTGCGTCGGCAACCGAACTGGCGTCTTGTGCATCAAACACAATTCTCATGCCGTTATCGTGGGCGCGACGCAGGCGTAGCGGGCGGTTGGTTTCGGGTTTCTCGCATAAAAGCAAATCCTGACGGGCGATTTTGCAAATCTCGCCGTCAGGATCGGCAATCAGGACGTCACGGTCATCAATGATGACCGTGACGTTTTGGGCTGCGGATGTCTTCCCGTCAAAGTAACGGGCGGTGACGTTAAAGTTCATGTTCCATCCACTAAATTCCACCAAGATCAAACGCCTCTGCCAATCCTTCGCCAGTGCGTGGGATGTTCTGGGCCTCGGCGTTGGCATGAAGGTCGGTAATCTCTCCCTGATACGCGAGGGATGAAATGTCGGCGGCCAACATTGAATGGATCATAAAGGTAAACCCGACAATGCTAAGCAGCGGGCCGATCAAAAGCATGACGATCACGATTGGAATAAACACCGAGGCAATCTGTTGTGGACTACCGGCATTCCCTGGATTGAAAGCGGAAAATGCCGCAAATCCGCCAAAGACAAGCATCAAAAGTCCCGCAACAATCAACAGAAGCAAAGATAACCCCAAAAAGCGCAAGATGATCTTGATGTATTGCGACGTCTGCAGATTACTTGAAAACCGGATGGCGCCCATTTCTGTGCAATCGGCCTGATACCGGAAAAGCCAGACATTATAATTCAGAAAAACAAAAGCGACCCCAAAATAGGCGATCACTCCTGCCGCAATCGGAAGCCAGATCATGCTAGGTCCGGAGGCAACAGCACTTAGGGCAAGGACGCTGCCAACGACCAGAACCAATATTGCCCAGCTTTTGAACCAGCGTTTGAAAGCAGCACCGAACGTGCCATTGAAGCGCGCCTGCGTATCACCGATCCATGTGTTGTCGGTTTGATAACGGGTGGTGGCAATGAAGCCAAGCGGCGCAAGAAGACCGAGCGACAAAAGTGTTACGATTGAGGTGCCAAACCCGATCAGGGCATATTTGAATGCTGATCCACTAAGACGTGCACGAATGCCACGCCAGAATGTCCGGCTGTAGCGATACCGTGTAGCGCGATAGGTTGCGACAAAGAACAGGAACGCAACTGCAATATAAGTAAAAATCATCGGCAACATCATCAGATGTGCCGGCAACATCGATCCGATGAAATTAAAGGCCAGAATAACCGGCACCAAAATGAGCGTCACAATGACAAAGCCAAGGAACAGTTCCAACCCGCGCCCGGTATATTCAAGGGCGTCACCGTCAATGACGATATTGCTCCAGATATAGCGCCGCATGCGTGTTTTGGCCCAAAACCGGAAAATGCCCAGTGTCAGTATGGTCCATAACGTGTTCCAGCAACACAACTTCAAGACGTCTTGCCAGCGTCCGAAATATGAGATGTCACCGGGTTGTCCATGCGATGGTGCGCCGTCTGACGGTCCGTTGCCCCACGGTTGGCCTGTATGGGGAGGCTCATTGCCACCAGTTCCCGATGTGGTCGGTCCTTCCATGTAAACCGGATGATCTTGTGAACTGGCAGTATTCTGCGAAGTGACATCATCGTAAATGTTCGCGGTGGGTTCTGATGTCGAATTTTCAGATAGAAGTTTGTTTGGGTCGTCATTTCGCGGCTCGGTGTTTTCTGTGCTCATATGCCCCTCGGTCTCTAATTGGGTGTCTTTCAAGCTGTCGTGAAAGTTCTCTGATTTTTCAGATGTTTATTTCCCCCAAGTTTGTTTTATCGCTCTTTCATGAGGGGCGCACTCACTCAAAAGGTTAGGCAAAGATACCTTTTGTCGGGGCGACTCGGAACGGAAATGGACAGATATAGTGAATTTGTTCAGGTTTGATCGTTATGGTTGATGTTATATGACCTTTATTCATTTATTTTTAGTGCAGCCATAGGGGCGAAGCGATTGTTTTGCCAATGTTTCATAAATTTTGTCTATTTAATCGGGTCACGTGATTTGACTTTGAGGTGAATTAATATGCAATAATATGTGTCAGGGGAAAAATGTTGGGGGAAGACATTTTATGGAACAAGAAAATCTTGTTCGGGCGCGTAGCCACGAACAGAAATTGCAGCGTCGTGCGGATATCCTAGATGCCGCGCGCGAACTTTATCTTGAAGGCGACGGCACCTTGCCGTCCGCAGCCGAGGTTGCGCGTAAGGCAAACCTCGCTAAAGGTACGCTGTATCTTTACTTCTCAAGCAAGGAATCGCTGTTTCTTGAAGTGCTTCGGCACTTTCAGAAAGGCTGGTTTGAGAACAATCTTGATATCATTGATCAGGAAGCCTTGCGGCGTCCCGAAGACCGGGACTCAACGCGGGTTGCACGACAGTTTGTCGACTATCTCGTGAAGAACGAGAAATTCCTGTATCTGGCGTCATTGTCACAAGGTGTTCTGGAATCGGGTTCTGATGATGAAATGGTCGTCGGTCAGCGGCGTTTTCTGGCATCCATGGTCAAACGTACCGCCGATGCCTTGGCCGAGCTTTATGAAATCACACCAGATGAAGCCAATAAGCTGATGCGCTCATCCTATGCGCTGGTCATTGGCCTGTGGCAAATGTCGCAGTTGCCCGACCGGGTCAAGAAGCTGATGGAACAAAATGCGCTCAACAACCTGATCATTGATTTTGCCGAGGCCGCAGAAGAAGCGGTTGTGAGCTATTGGCGGGTTGTTGCACCGGGCATGAAATGCCGTGAAATGATGCGTCGCGCCAGCGAAGGCATGACCGTCAAGTAACGTCGCGATAGTACAAAAATACCCCTAAAACGAAAGCAGCGCCCGACATAACGGGCGCTGCTTTTTTATTGGGTTTGTCACGGTCTTTTGGAGGCCGCGCCTTAGGTTTCCTCAGTCGAGGACGCCCGACTGCGGTTGCGCTCCGACCGCAGGATCAGCAGGCTGGAAATCAGGATCATCGCCGATACCGCCAAAATGATCAGGGTCGCCAGCGCGTTGATTTCCGGCGAGACCCCAAGCCTTACCGATGAGAAGACTTTCATCGGAAGGGTGGTCGATCCCGGCCCGGCGACAAAGCTTGCAATCACAAGATCATCAAGTGACAGGGTGAACGACAAAAGCCACCCGGCCAAAAGGGCAGGCAGGATCATCGGCAAGGTAATGACAAAGAAGATCTTTGCTGGTTTTGCGCCAAGATCCATGGCCGCTTCTTCGACCGATGTATCCATGCCCGACAGGCGCGATTGCACAACAACCGCGACATAGGCGGCACAGAATGTTGTATGGGCAATCGTGATCGTCGAAATACCACGTCCTGCAGGCCATCCAACCATTTGCTCAAGCGTCACAAACAGCAACAGCAACGAAAGGCCGGTGATGACTTCGGGCATGACCAATGGTGCGGCAATCATGCCTGAAAACAGCGTACGGCCTTTAAACCGGCCGAACCGCGACATAACAAGCCCGGCAGGCGTGCCAAGGGCCAAGGCGAGTGTCGCCGACATCACCCCAATGCGCAGGCTGTTCCATGCGGCATCAATCATGCCGTCATTGGAAAACAGTGACACATACCATTTGGTCGAAAATCCGGTCCAGACGGTGACGAGTTTGCCCTCGTTAAACGAATAAATCATCACCAGCAGGATCGGCACATAGAGAAAGGCAAAACCAAACACCAGTGCGGACAACAGGAAGGTAGATCTTTTACCGCTCATGACTGGCGCTCCTCCTGCTTGGTCTGGATATGCTGGAACCACATGATCGGCACGACAAGGAACACCAGCATGGCAATCGCCACAGCCGATGCAATCGGCCAGTCACGGTTGGCAAAGAATTCGTTCCAAAGCGTTCGCCCGATCATCAATGTATTGGGTCCCCCCAGAAGTTCCGGGATGACGAATTCACCAACCGACGGAATAAACACCAAAAGTGATCCAGCCAAAACGCCCGGCATCGACAAGGGCAGGGTGACCTTAAGGAAGGCCTTCCATGGCTTGCAGCCAAGATCAAGTGCGGCCTCAATCAGGCTCACATCCATTTTTTCCAGTGTGGAATAAAGTGGCAGGATCATGAACGGCAAATAGGTGTACACAATCCCGACAAAAACAGCCCCCTCTGTCTGGCGCATGATCAAGGGTTCCGTGATGATACCCGTCCACAGAAGGAACGCGTTGATCAATCCTTCGCGGTCCAGAATGCCGATCCACGCATAAACACGGATCAGAAAACTGGTCCAGAACGGCAAGATCACCAGCATCAAAAGAATACTGCGAACCGACCCGCGCGCACGGGCAATGCCATACGCCATCGGATAGCCGATCAGAAGCGTGATGACGGTCGAAATGGCCGCAATCCGGATCGAATTGAGATAGGCCGTAGCATAGAGGCTATCAGACAGCAGAAACAGATAGTTCCCGAAATTCAGCGTGACAGTCACGCCTTCTTCGATCCAGTCAAACAGCGAGCTATAGGGCGGCTGGGCATATTCCGCCATGGCAAAGCTGATCTTGAGAACGATCAGGAACGGCACAAGGAAAAATAGAAACAGCCAGACATAAGGAATGCCGATCACCAGCACGCGACCGTGCTTGATCATCCAGCGGTCAAATCGTTGCTTTAAGCTAAGAGACTTCTCTGGTGTGTCACTGGTCATTTGTTCAGAACCGAAGCAGCCCCGGCCTCCCACGATACCCAAACCGGGTCTTCCCACGTATAGCGGGGTTCAATCTGGCGTGTGGAGTTGGGTTCGGTGACCTTGATGCGTTTGCCACTAGCAAGGCGCACGTGATAGGTCGAAATACCCCCCAGATAGCCGATTTCCTCAACCTTGCCCGATACGCAGTTATATTTGGTATCTTCTGGTGGTTCTTTGGTCAGGCGCAGACGTTCGGGGCGAAGGGCGGCCCAGAAGGTCATGCCGCGGTGGCCCTGAACCGCGTGATCGATATAGATTTCGCAACCACCTTCGTCCGATTTGATGACGGCATATTTTTCATCATCATCAATCAAAACGCCCTCGACCAGATTAACCTGACCAAGGAAGTTCGCGGTATAGCGGCTGTTGGGATATTCATAAAGTTCAAACGGAGTGCCGATCTGGTTGATCACACCTTCATTCATCACGGCAATGCGCGATGCCATGGTCATGGCTTCTTCTTGGTCATGGGTCACCATGACAAAGGTGGTGCCGATTTTTTCCTGAATATTGACCAGTTCGAATTGGGTCTGTTCGCGCAGTTTTTTATCAAGCGCGCCCAGCGGTTCGTCAAGCAACAGCACCTTGGGGTTCTTCACAAGCGAGCGGGCCAATGCCACGCGCTGGCGCTGCCCGCCTGAAAGCTGATGGGGTTTGCGCTTGGCAAACTTGGTCATCTGCACAAGGGCAAGCATGTCTGAAACAAGGGTTCGGATTTCCGATTTCGGCAAACCATCCTGATGCAGGCCAAAGGCAACATTCTGTTCGACATTCATATGCGGGAACAGGGCATAGGACTGGAACATCATATTAGTCGGGCGTTCATAGGCTGGAACACCGGCCATATCGACACCATCAATATAAATCTTGCCCGATGTTGGTTCTTCAAACCCGGCCAGCATTCGCAGCAAGGTTGTTTTCCCACAGCCCGAACCGCCCAAAAGTGCGAATAGTTCGTGGCGATAAATATCAAGGGAGACATCATCAACGGCGTAAAAGTCGCCGAACTTCTTGGTCACACTCTCAAAGCGGATATAGGGAACCGCGTCTGGATTGTTCCAAGGTTGCGTCTTGTGCACGTCTTCATGTGCACGATCCAAAACCACCTCTGGCACCAGCATTCTCCCCTTGATCAATGTCACGATGAACCGATTTCATTGGGCGACAGTCCCTGATGACCTGCTGCGCAATCATTGATTGTTGCGCCTGCGCCAAGATGTCGGTCCGTTCTGATAACAGGATGAAGCAATTCTTCAATCTGTAAAGAGGGGTGTGCGATATTTTGAACAACAATCGGTTTCTGCCGCTATAAACGGCAGAAAATGGCCTTTGGGTGTTCAGAAAATATGCATTATTCGATTGTGGGAGTGATGTGTGACTTCGAGAATTCAGGGTGGAATTGATGGTGTGATCGCGAGTCCGCGATATGGTGGCTCGGACAGGGAAACCGTGGAATGCTGCAAAGCAAAAGGGCGCGATTGCAATCGCGCCCTTGCTCGTCCGGTAGGTTAGATCGTAATTGGCAAAGATGCCTTACTGACCGGTTTTAAGCTTGGTCCACATGCGGGTCCTGGTCCGTAGAAGACGAGAATCCGGCTCGACCTTGGAACGCAGACGTTCTTTTACTTCCTGCGGCGGATAGATGCCCTGATCTTCCAGAAGGGACGGGTCAACCATCTCCATTGCTGCAAGGTTCGGGGTTGCATAGGCAACGTAGTTTGCGATTTCAGCCTCGACATCGGCACGCAGCACATAGTCGATAAATTTGTGTGCCAGATCCGGGTTCGGTGCATCTTCCGGGATCATCATCGCATCAAACCAGATCAGCGTACCTTCCTTTGGAATGACATACTTGATCTCGTTGCCATTGCCGGCTTCTTCTGCACGCAGGGCCGCCATACCGACATCGCCCGACCAGCCAACAGAAATGCAGGTATTCCCGTTTGCAAGGTCGTTGATGTACTGCGAGCTATGGAAATAGGTCACATAAGGACGGATTTTATCAAGCTGCGCAAAGGAGCTTTCGATTGATTCCTTGGTCGGCTCGCCTTCCGGCACATTGCCAAGATAGAAGTTCACCAGCGGCGCGATCTCGCCCGGATCATCCAGAAGCGACAGGCCACATTTCGACAGTGGCTCGGCATATTTCGGATCAAAAATCATAGCCCAGCTATCAACCGGTGCATCATCACCAAGGACTTCCTTGACCTTGGCAACGTTATAGCCAAAGCCGTTGGTGCCCCAGAAATATGGCACGGCATAGGTGTTGTCCGGGTCGTATTTTGCCTGCTGCTGCAGGATGACCGGATCAAGGTTGCCATAGTTCGACAGCTTCGATTTATCAAGTGGCTGGAACAGCTTGGCCCGGATCAGGCGTTCTGCATCTGCAAGGGTCGGAACCACGATGTCATAGCCGGAGTTACCCGCAAGCAGCTTGGCTTCAACCAACTGGTTGCTGTCATAAACGTCATAGTTGACCTTGACGCCATATTCCTTTTCGAAATTCGCAACGGTTTCCTCGCCGATATAATCAGACCAGTTATAGATGTTGAGAACTTCCTGTGCGGATGCGCCAAAGGCAAAGCCGGAGACGGCTGTTGCAAGCACAATCATGCTTGAGGTTTTAAGAAGAGATTTCATTTCGCTGAGCCTCCCATGTGGCAGCGTTTGAAAATTTAATGGTCTTGTTGTTTGGTTTCCCCAAGACCGAGGGACACTTCTAATATCCTTTGAATGGATCAGGATATTGTCAAACACAAGATGGAAAATTGTGCATTTTTCGCATCAAGTGAAAATTTAGGCATACGCAATGCAAGAATCTTGCGCCGGGCGCGATCTCCCGGCGCAAAATTCGATCATCGATTTTAAACGTTGAGCAAAAGATGCTCGCGTTCCCATGCGCTGATCACGGTCTGATAGGCGTCCCACTCGGCTTCTTTGACCGCAATAACCGCGGTTGAGAATTCCTCACCCAGCAGCTCTTTAAGCGGCTTGCAGCGATGGAATTTTGCCAATGCTTCGTGGATATGGCGGGGCAGGGAATGCGCCCGATCATAGCCCGATCCTTCGATCGGGGACGTCGGATCGATTTCTTCGATAATACCCAAAAGTCCACAGGCAAGCGATGCCGCCACCGCCAGATACGGATTGGCATCCGCACCCGGAAGCCGGTTTTCAATACGGCGGGCAGCAGGCGGGCCGTTGGGCTGGCGCAGGCCAACCGTGCGGTTATCAAGCGACCAATGCATGTTGATCGGCGCGTCCGACCATGGCTGCAAACGGCGATAACTGTTCATGTTCGGGGCCAAAAGTGGCATGGCCGCAGGCAAATAGCGCTGCAGACCCCCGATATAGTTCAGGAACATCTTCGAATTTTCGCCGTCATCATCGGCAAACAGGTTCTTGCCGCTGGTGATGTCGAGCAAGCTTTGATGAATATGCATCGAACTGCCCGGCTGGTTGCCCATCGGTTTGGCCATGAAGGTGCCATAGACGCCGTGCTTAAGCGCTGTTTCACGCAAAGTGCGCTTGAACAGGAACGCCTGATCGGCCAGTTCGAGCGGCGCCCCATGATTGAAGTTCATTTCAAGCTGGGCCGGACCCGATTCGTGGCTCATGGTATCGGCATCGATATTCATTGCTTCGCAATAGTCATACAGGTCTTCAATCAGCGGATCGAACTCGTTGATCGCATCAATCCCGAACGCATTCGATGCCCGTTCCGGGCGGCCTGATCGGCCAATTGGCGGCTCAAGCGGGTTGTCCGGATCGGTGTTTTTCGCCACCAGATAAAATTCAAGCTCCGGGGCGATGATCGGTTTCATGCCGCGTTCTTCAAAGGCCTTGAGAACACGTTTGAGCACACCACGTGGCGAGATTGAAACCTCCTCGCCCGAGAAGTGATAACAATCGCAGATGATCTGGGCGGTGGGCTCTTCGTACCACGGCACGACGCGAATCGTCTCCGGATCGGGCACCATGACCACGTCTTTTTCAGCCGGATCAAGGAATGCGTCGGTTTCTTCCGGGTAGCCGCCTGTCACAGTCAGGCAGAAAATTGCCTCTGGAATGGCAAGGCTTTTGGCCTCCAGCCCGCGCAGAAACTTCTGTGTCGGCAAAACCTTGCCCCGGGCCACCCCTGACATGTCCGGTACAATGCATTCGACTTCTTCGATTTTTCGCTCAGATAGCCACTTCGTGAGATCGGTGCTCATATGTAGTCGGGCGCTTTCACGCCAGTCCTTCAAAATTGCATTTTCTTGCGTTTTTCGGGCCATTCCCGACAAAATTCACAAGAAAGAGTGATGGTCTTCAAAGAGTTTTGTATTTTATTTTGTTTTTGCTTTTCATAGTCGAATTATAGTCGAAATATCGGGTGTATCGTCGAAGATATCAATTCATATCTCTGGAACGGGTCCACCATATTGCGCTATAGTTACCACAGATTATAAGGGCACCGTTTGGATGCTGGTCAAGGAGGTATTATGAAAATCGATCATCCCTATCTTATGTTTCTTGGTGACGCGCCCGATGAACTGGCGGCAAAAACCGCACTCGGGATCAAGCAATGGCGCCCGGAATGGTGCATTGGGCAGCTCAGCCTGCCGGGCTGCAAGGCCGATCTGGGCCTGACGGAAATGACGATTGCCGAGGCAAAAGCCGCCGGCGTTAAAACGCTTGTGCTTGGCGTTGCCAACCGCGGCGGGATCATTGGCCCGGCATGGATGGAAACGCTTTTGGCCGCAATTGATGCGGGCATGGACATTGCCAACGGCCTGCATACCCGCCTAAGCACGATTCCCGAGTTGGTCGAAGCGGCCGCTGCCAAGGGGGTCCGCTTGTTTGATGTGCGCCATTTTGACGGCAAAGTTCCCGTCGGAAATGGTGAAAAACGGTCCGGAAAGCGCGTTCTTGCTGTGGGAACCGATTGTTCGGTCGGTAAAATGTACACCACCCTTGCCATTGATGCAGAAATGAAAAAACGCGGCATGAAGTCTGACTTCCGCGCCACCGGCCAGACCGGTATTTTCATTGTTGGCGAAGGTATCTCGGTTGATGCCGTGATTTCTGACTTTATCTCGGGTGCTGTTGAAACCATTGCACCGGCAAACGACCCGGATCACTGGGACGTCATCGAAGGGCAGGGCAGCCTGTTCCACGCCTCCTTCTCAGGCGTCACCATGGGCCTGATCCATGGTTCGCAGCCAGATGCGCTTGTGATTTGCCATGAACCGACCCGCACGCACATGCGTGGTCTTCCGGGCTATAAATTGCCAGATCTGAAAACCTGTCTGGAAGTCAACTTGCAGCACGCAAAACTGACCAATCCCGATTGCGTTGTTGTTGGTTTTGCCATCAATACCAAGTCGCTCGATGAGGCCGCCGCCACCAAGCTTCTGGCCGATATCGAAGCCGAGTTTGGCCTGCCGGCCGTTGACCCGGTTCGTATTGGTGTCGCGTCGATCGTCGATAAGCTCCAGGAGATTTAATCTTGCCCCAACTCAGTGTGATTTCTGAAGTCTTCCCCCTCGCACAGGTTTTTAAAATCTCGCGCGGGGCACGGACCGAGGCACATGTGGTCAAGGTGACCCTGACGGACGGCGAACACACCGGGTATGGGGAATGCGTTCCCTATGCCCGGTACGACGAAACCGTTGAAGGTGTCATCGCCGACATCAAGGCACAGGAAGACGCCCTGTCACGCGGCATGACGCGCAAGGAACTTCAGGATGCCATGAAGGCCGGGGCGGCGCGCAATGCTGTTGACTGTGCCTATTGGGATCTTGAGGCCAAGCGATATGGCCGTCGTGCTTGGGAACTGGCAGAATGTGACGCGCCAGAAGGTCTGGTCACGGCCGAAACGCTCAGCATCGATACGCCCGATAAAATGCGTGAAGCCGCGCGTAAGATTGCGCATGCACCCTTGCTAAAGGTCAAGCTCAACGGCGAAAACGTGCTCGAATCGGTGCGTGCGGTCCGCGAAGGTGCGCCAAAGGCACGGATCATTGTCGATGCCAACGAGGCATGGTCGATTGAGCTTCTTGCCGACATTGGCGAGGAACTTGATGCGCTGGGTGTGGAAATGATCGAACAGCCCCTGCCTGCCGGGCAAGACGATGGCTTGATGACGATTGATTGTCCGGTTTTGCTCTGTGCCGATGAGTCGGTTCATACGATTGCCGACATCCCGCGTCTGGCCAATCTTTATGATATGATCAATATCAAGCTCGACAAAACCGGTGGTCTTACCGGTGCGCTTGAGCTGGCCGAGGCCGCAACCAAAGCCGGTTTGCAACTGATGACCGGGTGCATGGTCGGCACATCGCTTGCGATGGCACCGGCCATGATTATTGGCGCAAAATCGCGCATTGTCGATCTGGATGGTCCGATCTGGATGGCCAAGGACCGTGAACACGGTCTGACGTTTGACAATGGCGTGATGGGACTGCCTGATCGGGCGCTTTGGGGCTAGCTTCTTTGGGGCACGTATTTCGATAAACAACACGTGCCCAAAGTGTCTGGAAGTGGGCTTTTACTGATCAAAAGAATCATCTGTGCGGCATGTTGTTATGGCATGCCGCACTTTTTGTATCTCAGGGTGGGCTCAGGCCACGCCGAATCGCTTGAACTTTATAAAAAGTTAAATTATTTTTCTTTGATTAACTTTTCCGGTTTCAGGAAAATACATTTATTTATCAATATACTATTTGATGATTTTCACCTGAACTGTTGTCGCAAAACTGGCGCAATGTATACATACCCTTCTTATGGATAGTTGTATCTGTGGTTAAATAAGGGAACGATCATAGGCAGTTCTACGGAGCAATTGGCTCCTGCAATTTTTGATGTTGGAGCTGTTTTGCGTGCTGTCTGGTTCAGCCATAGATGCTAAGCGCCGCGTAGGGGTTCTGCGTTGTCGCTGCAAAGACTTTTTCTATACACCTCGGCATGCAGAAATCCTGCATCTGCGGCGTAAGGAGTCGATCCAGCTTACAGCCCGTTTTGCCGCCGTATTTATGTGTGTGCTGCTTGCCGTCGTCCCGTTCTGGGATGGTGCGTACGACAGTCAGATGTGGCTGTCGCAAACCTCCATCATGCGTCTTCTTGTTGTTGGTATCGCAATTATGGTTCTGGTCAACCGCGCGGTTAGTGCGCGCTGGCGTCGGCATTTCCCGTATCTTCCGATGTTGATGCTGGTGATTGCGGCCTGTCTTTTGTGTGGTTTTGGCGCGCATGACCTGCTGGCCACACAGCGCATGTTTTCCGCACACAGCTTCCTGTTGCTGGGGCTGGTGTTGATGATTGCCATCATGCCGCTGACCTTGGTCGAGGCCGCGATACTGTCGTCCCCGATCATGGTGTTGCTGGTGATTGGTGCACAGGCATCGCTTGCGACGGGGTTTGTTGCGCTTGAGATGATCCTGGCTGTCTTGCTGCCCTTGGCAATCCTGTCTTCTTTGGTGCAGCTTTATCGTACGATTGTTGCCGCGCAGGAGGTGGCGATTGATCCTTTGACGGGCTGCTTTACCCGTGCGTTTGGCATGGAAATGATCCGGGTTACCTTCGACAGTTCGATGCGCAAAAATGCGCCCTATACAATGGCCTTCATCGACCTTGATGATTTTAAGCAAATCAACGACCGCCATGGCCATGATTACGGTGACCGGATTTTGGCAGAAGTCGGCAATAACCTTGTTGATCGCTTCCGCAGTTCGGATCTTGTGGTGCGCTGGGGCGGTGAAGAGTTCCTTGTGCTTCTGCCGGAACTTCCAATGGCGCAGGCAAATGAGGTTCTTGCACGTGTCATGGCGCCGGGGCTTGCCAGCCTGCAAGGTGGTCAGACACAATGCGCCAGTGTCGGCCTGTCAGAGCGCATTGAAGACGCCATTTCAATCCCGCAGAACCTGATCGATCTTGCTGATCAGCGGATGTATGACGCCAAAAAGCGCCGCGATCATGATGACATGATTGCCGAAAGCATGTCGGGCCGTAAACGCCCGGCCGACGCCGCCGCGATTGCTGCCACGGCTCACAAATCAAGCCGCGCAGACAGCAAGACCGCCAATCAGACAATCAACTAATGTCTGGTACTGTGGGCGTCACCGCCCGCGACGATCCTTTCCCTGTTGTCATCCAAAATCAAACTTGATGCCTGTCGACCAGAGGGTGCCATTGACCGTCACGTCGCCACGCCCGATGCTACTAGACCGTAGCGCTGGCGCTCTGGGGCGATGATGTTGCCAGTGTGCCGTTTCGTAAATGCCCGTTGATGATGGCCTGCAGCGACACGAAACCTCTGTGTGCATGTGTCTTCACCCTCTCCGATCCGCGGACCGTTCTCCCTGCATTTGTAAAATGCCGGGGAGTGCTGCTTTGGGGATCGCCGGGTGGTGAATGCTTCTTTTGTGGAAATTTTGGCCCAAAATGATTCGTTTGCGATGATTTCAATGTGGAATCGCTGCAGAACAGCCAAATTTTATCGCGCGATTCGCATTCAAAGCACAGTGGGGCAGGCGGTGGGGCCCGTGTATGGAGTCCGCAGGTGATCAAAATTTAACCCAGACCCGCCTGAAATCAGCACGAAACAGTGTCAGTTCTGTGAAATTGTGATGAAAAAAGGTGCAGGAATAATTTTGATAAAAAAATAGTCAAAAAGCTATTGCGTCCTGTCGGGCAAATGGGTAATCTCCATTTGTGCGCTGCGGTAGGACGCAGTGCATTCCGGCGAGCGACTTGTTCGCTCGTTTCTTGGACGTTTCCTCCCTAGACTTGGGCCGCTTTCATAGGCGGCCTTTTTTTTGTCTAAATTCAGCCATTTAGCCAAATTTGGGCATATACTCATCGTCTGAGCATATCGCTGTTTTCGGTTTGCGCGAAATGGTGCGGTGCAAATCAATTGCCGGTCGAAATTAGCTGCAGCTATCCTTGAGCGCGCCAATTTGAGTGTTCTGATCTGCTTCTGACAGGGCCGGATCGCGCAATTCCTTGATCATATAACGCAATTTGATGCGAATGGCGGCCTCGCTTTCCGGGCTGGGCTTTTCTGATGCATTGGCAACAGCGCGCTTGATCCAGATTTCTGCATTGTTCGTCTCGGTCGCGGCGGTGGGATTGATCTCGTAATAGGCCGCACAGGCCAGATCTTCGCGCCAGTCTTTGGTGTTGGTCAGAAAATCCATGTCATAAAAGCCTACCGCTGCAATCACGATGACTGCAATCGGCAATGCCTTGTGGCTGCCAAGTTGGCGCAAGCCATCAGATAGGGAATTGTGCGACGATATGATTCCGACCTCAGTTCAGAGTGGGGCACCAGATATGTACAGCCGCTGATGCGTGATCTGTGTCGCGATTGCGGCTATACTCACTTCTCGCGCTCTGGATTGCCGTCTGGGAAATTGCCATCGCCATCCCCCAGCCCGCGCTGCATGATCACGCTATCGACCCAGCGACCCAGTTTAAAACCGGCCGACTGCAAAGTTCCGGCAACGCGAAAGCCAAGCCGCGCGTGCAGCCCGATCGAGGCAACATTGGCAGAATCGCCAATCACCGCCACCATCTGGCGATAGCCAAGGGCCGTGCAGCGCGTCAAAAGCTCTGCCAGAAGCGCGCGGCCCGCTCCCTTACCAACCACGTCAGGCGCGATATAGATCGTGTCTTCGACGGTAAACCGGTATGCCGGGCGGGTCCGATAAGCCCCGGCATAGGCAAACCCCTCAACCCGGCCATCAATCTCGGCCACCAGATAGGGCAGGCCGCGTTCACGCACATGCTGCCAGCGCGACGTCAGTTCGGCGATTTCTGGTGCGCGTTCTTCAAACGATGCCAGGCCATGCAAAACATGGTGGCCATAAATTTCGGTAATGCGCGCGAAATCTTCGGGTTCGGCATCCCGGATGATCAGGTCGATTAAGGGAACACTGGCATCAGTATGGGCGGGGCTGGTCATTAAAACGGGTTCCCGTCAAGATCGTGGAAGCTTGAAATCAGATGGGTCATTTGTTCGCGCAAGGTATCAAATCCGCGATGCGGCGTGATCGTTGCTTCATCCATATAAAGCGATCGGGCAAGCTCGATCTGAAGGCTGTGCACATTGGTCTCCGGGTGGCCGTAATGGCGTGTGCAATAGCCCCCGGCATATGGATCATTGTGCGCCGGGATAAAGCCCAGATTGCGCACGCAATCATCCACAAACCGCGTCAATGACGGGTGGCAGGAACTTCCATAGCAATCGCCAAGCACCAGATCAACGCGGTTTTTGGCACTATCGACAGAATCACCGGGCATCGAATGGCAATCAATCAGGATGCAGTAGCCAAATGCGTCACGCGTCGCCTTGATCAAATTTTGCAGGGCGCGATGATATGGCCGGTAATAGGTGTCAATGCGATCAAATGCCTCGGTGACGGGCAGGCGGGATTTATAAATCTCAACCCCGCCGCTGACCACGCGCGGGATTGATCCCAGGCCTGACAGGGCGCGCATGGAATGGGTTTCGGCATCGGCGGGCAACTCACCGTCAAACATGCGTGGATCCAGCTCCATCGCGCCGCGATTAACATCGACATAGGCGCGTGGGAACGTTGCACACAGCAAGGGCGCGCCCAGTTGCGGGGCAGCGGCAAACAGCTGATCGACAAAGGCGTCTTCGGACGCGCGCAGCTCAAACGATCCGATCCGCGCGCTGGCAATCAGGTCTTGCGGATACTGGCGTCCCGAATGCGGTGATGCAAAGACCACGGGCAGGGTTTGCCGTGCTGGAAGAATAACGGTGGCGGGGCCGGTTGTGGCCATTTCCGAAGGCAACTGGTTCATTGTCTTGGTATCATCCATCCCTGATGGCGGTTTGGTTATATCCCGACTCCGATCTCTCACAATCTGATCTATAGCATATGGGAATTGGCTGGCAATTGATGAAGAATTTTTGTCAAAAACCCATTTCTGGGGTTGCGCCTTTGTCTGCCTTGGGCTAAATACCGCCTCGCCGACGCAAACGGCAGGGCCACTTCTTCTTACGAGATGGAGCGGTCTTTCGAAAGATGGATTTGCGGGCCTATAGCTCAGTTGGTTAGAGCGTTCGCTTGACATGCGAGAGGTCACAAGTTCGAGTCTTGTTAGGCCCACCATTCCCGCCCCGCCGGTTCACCGCGCGGGGTTTTGTGTGTCTGGGGCAAATTTCCTGCGACGATGTCTTAAGGGGGTTATGCCTTAAGACCTGCGCAGCGTGCGGTGTTTCGGATGTGGTTTTGCATCTCTTCGCGTGCTGCATTGGCATCCCCATCCGACAGGGCCTTGATGATGCGCCGATGTTCGCCGATGGATGCGCGCATCCGTTCCGGGTCGGTGATCGGGATTGGTTGGCGCTGGGTTTCGGTGATCTGATCGCGCACGGTTTTATAAAGGTCGCGCAGCATGCTGTTGCTACATGCCTGAACAATCGTGTTGTGAAATTCCAGATCCGCATCGACGTTGGCAATCAAATCCTGTGCGGCCCAGCCTTTTTCCATCTGATCGGTCGCATCTGCCATATGTTCAAGCTGCCCGGCCGTAAGGCGATGGCACGCAAGGGCGGCAATTTCACCTTCAAGGATCATGCGGGTCTGAAACACGTCAAACACCGTATGGCTTTCGGAATAACGCCACGGTGCCATGTCGCCTGGTGTGCGGCTGTTGGGGTCGGTGACGAATGTGCCGCGCCCGGCCTCGGTCTTGATCATGCCGAGCGTCTCAAGGGTCAGCAGGGCCTCGCGAAGCGACGCACGTGAAATGCCGAACTTCTGGGCGAACTCGCGTTGGGACGGAATTTTGTCCCCGGGTTTCAGGGATCCGTTCTGGATCATTTCCTGAATTTGGCGCGCTACCGTTTGCGGCAGAAGTGTACGGTTGAACATTCCTGCTATTCCTCGTTGCTTATTTTTTATCCAATTAACGCCATAAAAGCGCATATGACTCATTTTTGCACAAACAATCTTGCATGGCACATTCAAATATGTTTGTTTGGTCGGACTGGTCTGACCAGTTAGACCAGTACTATTCAGGGATGGCTAAAAACACAAGGAAATCATCATGAAATTTCTTACTTTTCTGACGTCTTCAGTCGTTGGTGGGGTGCTCGCACTCTCGTCGCTGTCGTCCGCAAACGCAGCTGACCTGACGGTTGGGGCAAACATCGGCAACGTTCCGTGGGAATTCCAGGATGCCAATGGCAATGTCGTTGGTTTCGAAGTTGACCTCGTCAACGAAATCGCCAAACGTCTGGGCAAATCGGTTGAATTCGTCAACATTCCGTTCAACGGTCTGTTCCCGGCTGTTCAGTCGGGCCGGATTGATATGGCGGTATCGTCGATCACCATCACCGACAAACGTCTTGAGTCTGTCACCTTTGCACAGCCCTATTACGACAGTGACCAGTCACTGACCGCCACCACCGAAAGCGGCATTTCCGGTTTGGGCGATATGAACGGCAAGGTCGTTGGTGTGGATACCGGCTCGACCGGTGACATGTGGGCGGGCGAACACACGGGCGAATACTCCCTTGGTGAAATTCGCCGCTACGAAGGCCTGTCACCAGCAATGCTTGATCTGGTTGCCGGTCGCATCGACGGCTACATCAGCGACATTCCAGCCTTGCTGTATTACGTCAAAGACAAGCCGAACCTTAAAGTGGTCGAACGTATCACCACCGGTGAAAAATACTCGATCATGTTTAACAAGGATGCCCCGCTGGCAACCGAAGTAAACGCGATCCTCACCGACCTTAAAAAAGAAGGCTTTATCGCTGGCTTGCATGAAAGCTGGTTCGGCGCAAAACCCGAAGACACCACCTCAACCGTTGCTGTGATGGACATGCCGTCGATTAAATAATCGCCGCGCCTTGATCCTTCAGACTTATGCCGACGGTGAATAGCCGTTCACCGTCGGCGCATATTTTATCGGTGGTGTTATGGATTTATTTTCAACCTTTTTTAACATGCCCGTCCTGCTGAACAGTTTGCCGCAGCTTCTAAGCGGCCTGTTGGTGACGGTTCAAATTGGCATCACAAGCATCATCTGTGGCCTCATCGGTGGTCTTTTTCTGGCCATTACGCGCCTCTATGCCCCGACCATAGTTCAGGTGCTTGTGCGCGGCTATATCGATATCTTCCGCTCGATCCCGCTTTTGGTGTTGCTGATTGTTGTCTATTACGCGCTGCCGTTTGTCGGCATTCGCTTGTCGCCCTTCTTATCCGCCGTGACCGCTTTAACGCTGGTGTCTGCGGCCTACACGGCTGAAATTTTCCGCGCGGGCATCGAAGCCATTCCCCATGGTCAGTTCGAAGCCTCCGCCGCACTTGGTCTTTCCAACCGTCACACGATGGTTGATGTGATCCTGCCCCAAGCCATCCGCATTGTCATTCCGCCGCTGACCAACAATTGCATCAATGTCATGAAAGACACCGCATTGGCGTCGGTTGTCGCCATGCCCGATTTGCTTAAACAGGCAACACAGGCACAGGCCTTGTCGGCCAACCCGACGCCACTTATCGGGGCGGCACTCATTTACCTGATCCTGCTGTGGCCGATGGTCTATGTCGTTGCCCGGCTTGAAAAACGCTACAGCAGGGGGCGCTAATGTCTGCTCAGATTAATATTCATAATCTTAAAAAGTCCTATGGCGATTTTCAGGTTTTGCACGGCATCGACCTTGAAATTGCCCAGGGCGAAGTTGTCTGCGTCATCGGCCCGTCCGGGTCGGGAAAATCCACCCTGATCCGCTGCATCAACCGTCTCGAAGCCTTCGATGATGAAAGTGAAATCGCGGTGGACGGGATTGCTGTGGTGCCGGGCAGGGCCCTGGCTGCTGTTCGCGCCGAAGTCGGTATGGTGTTTCAGTCGTTCAATCTGTTTCCCCATATGACGGTGCTGCGCAATGTGATGCTGGCCCCGATGCGGGTCCGCCACAGCAGCGTCAAGGATGCCGAAGCACGGGCGCGTGTGTTGCTCGACCGTGTTGGCATTTCCGAGCAGGCTGACAAATACCCCGAAAACCTGTCTGGCGGGCAGCAGCAGCGCGTGGCGATTGCCCGGGCGCTGGCGATGGAGCCCAAGGTTCTTTTGTTTGACGAACCAACATCCGCCCTTGACCCGGAAATGGTCGGTGAGGTGCTTGATGTGATGAAAAAGCTGGCTGGAACCGGGGTCACAATGGTCATCGTTACCCATGAAATGGGCTTTGCCCGTCAGGTCGCCGACCGCGTGATCTTTATGGATGGCGGCAACGTGATCGAAGCCGGCCCGCCTGCAGAAATTTTTGACAATCCCAAGGAAGAGCGCACGCGGAGTTTCCTGCACGCCGTTCTTGACCATTAAAAACAAAATGAGACGCTTTTCGGAGGAATGCCCCAATGGCCCCAACCAAGTCGCTTGATATGGACTTTGTCCGCAGCCAGTTTCCCGCCTTGTCGAACGGATGGACGTTTTTTGACAATGCCGGTGGCTCGCAAATCCTGAAATCTGCTGTCGATCGCATCAATACGTTTTTGTATGAAAAGAACGTGCAGATTGGCGGATCTTACGACGTGTCACAAAGTGCCGCCGCCGCCCTGCTAGAAGCACGCACCAATGCGATGCATCTGGTCAATGCCAGCCGCCCCGAAGAAATCGTCTTTGGCAGTTCGACCACGGCGTTGTTGCAAAATCTGGCAAAGGCCATGACCAGTCAGCTTTCCAAGGGCGATGAAATCATTGTCACCATTGCCGACCATGAATCCAACATTGGCCCATGGGATCGCCTGCAGGATGCCGGGATCAAGATCAAGTTCTGGCCACTTGATCGCGATCAGATGAAGCTTGATCTGGCAGATCTTGAACCGCTGATGACGGACCGGACCAAGCTTGTCTGTGTCACCCATGTGTCCAACATTCTGGGCTCGATCAACCCGATCCGCGAAATTGCCGATTTTGTCCACGCACGCGGGGCGCGTCTGTGTGTGGATGCGGTGGCCTATGCCCCGCACCGCGCAATTGATGTGCAGGCCTTTGATGCCGATTACTATGTCTTTAGCTTGTATAAGACCTATGGTCCGCATTACGCGATGATGTACGGCAAATATGACTGTCTGCTCGAACTCGACACGCTGTATCACTATTTCTATGGCAAGGATAAAGTCCCGGGCAAGCTGGAGCCGGGCAATCCGAACTATGAACTGGCCTATGCCACCTGCGGCATTGTCGATTACCTGCAAACGCTTGGCGAAATGGCCGGTGAAACCGGTTCAGTCCGGGCCAAAATCGTGGCGGCCTTTGATGCGATTACGCAGCAGGAAAATGCCCTGTGCGACCGTCTTTTGACCTATTTGCGCGGGCGCAATAACTGCACCATCGTTGGGCATGCCGACAACAAAGACGGCACGCGCATTCCGACGATCAGCTTCCGCTTTGATGGGCTGGATGCCGATAAGGTCTGCCGCTATATCGATCAGTCAAAAATCGCCATCCGCTTTGGGGATTTCCATTCGCGCCGTCTGGCTGAATATCTTGAAGTCACCGACAATGGTGGTTTGGTGCGTGTTGCGATGGTGCATTACAATACGATTGAAGAAGTCGATAAACTGACCGCCGCGTTGGATCAGATGTTTAACGATACATCCGCCCAACTTGGTGCGTAGGGCCAAGGCGGCAAAGGGGGATAACATGCAGTTTGACCGCATTATCAAAAACGGCACCATTGTCACCGCCAGCGACACCTTCGTTGCCGATGTCGGCATCATCGGTGGTAAAATTGCGGCACTGGCCAACGACCTGACCGACAGTGCCGACATCATCGATGCCACCGGGCTTTATGTCATGCCCGGCGGGATCGACAGCCACGTCCATATTGCCCAGCCATCTGGCGACGGCATCGTCATGGCCGATGATTTTGAAAGTGGCACCCGCTCCGCCGCGATGGGTGGCAATACCTCGATCCTGAGCTTCTGCATGCAGGAAAAGGGCGACAGCCTGCGTCACTCGCTTAAGGTCTATCACGACAAGGCAGACGGGGAATGTCACATTGATGTGGCATTCCATATGATCGTCACTGACCCAACCCCGGCTGTGCTGGGCCAAGAACTCCCGGCATTGGTCGAGGATGGCTACACCTCGTTCAAGGTTTTCATGACCTATGAAAACCTGCGTCTACGCGATGATGAAATCCTCAACACGCTTGATGCGGCCAAAAATACGGGCGCGCTTGTCATGGTCCATTGTGAAAACGAAGACGCCATTCGGTTCCTGATCGGGCAGCACGAAGCCAATGGCGAATTTTCCGCCAAGTCCCACGCGACAACCCGCCCGATTGCCGCCGAACGCGAAGCCACGCACCGTGCGCTGTCGCTGGCCGAAATTGTCGATACCCCGATTGTGATTGTCCATGTTTCGAACCGCGAGGCGATGGAAGAAATCGAACGGGCCCGTGTGCGCGGCAGCAAGGTCATTGGCGAAACCTGCCCGCAATATCTGATGCTGACGGCGGACGATCTTGATCAGAACGAGATGGAGGGCGCGAAATTTGTCTGTTCCCCACCGCCGCGCGATAAGGCCAGTCAGGATGCCTGTTGGGATGGTTTGCAACGTGGTGTGTTTGATCTGTTTTCATCCGATCACTGCCCGTTTCGCTTTGACGACCCCGAGGGCAAGCTGATTGAAAAGGGTAAGAAAAGCTTCCGCTGGATTCCCAATGGCATTCCCGGTGTGGCAACCCGCCTGCCGATCCTGTTTTCCGAAGGGGTTAAAAAAGGCCGCATTGACCTCAACCGCTTTGTTGCCCTGACCGCGACCAACCATGCCAAGCTGTATGGCATGTATCCGCAAAAGGGCACGATTGCGATTGGCTCGGATGCCGATATCGCGCTTTGGGACCCGGAAAAGAACGTTACCATCACCAATGACTTGCTCGCACAGGGCTGTGATTACACCCCATATGAGGGACTGGAAGTAACCGGTTGGCCGGTTCACACAATGGTGCGCGGTAAAACCGTCGTCAAAGACGGTAAACTTTCGGGTGAAAAGGGCTATGGCAAATATTTGACGCGTCAAAAGTCATCTTTGACGGCCTGATCAAGACATCACATTTTGCGCAGCATTTTGGTTCTTTGGGACTGAAATGCTGCGCTTTTTATATGTTCTTGGGATATTTCTTCAAAAACGAACGCCAAAGTGATCGACGTTAACTTGGAGCCCGAAATACAAAGCTCTTTAACGCATCTTGGCGATGCTTTTGCGAAAACGCATCGCACTAAACGCAAAGAACCCGGTGGCGATAGCAAACACCAATAGGAATTCCGGCCACACCACGTCAATTCCGGCGCCGCGAAACAGGATCGCCTGAGCATATTTCACGAAATGCGTCGAGGGCGAGAACTCCATGATGCTCTGAAGCGTCTCCGGCATGCTTTCAATTGGCGTGCTGCCGCCCGACAGCATCCGAAGTGGCAATACCACCAAAATAAACAGCAACCCGAATTGCGGCATGGAGCGGGTCAAGGTTGCCAGAAAAATGCCAAGGGCAGTGGCAAAAAACAGATATAGCGTGACCCCGGCCATAAACAGCAATTTGGAGCCAATCACCGGCACGCCAAGGATCAGTTCGACCACAAAAATCAGTGACACCATGCTGGCGATCAAAATTACCAGCCCATTGGCCCAGACCTTCGCCATCATGATTTCAAACGGATCAAGCGGCATCACCAGCAAATGTTCAATCGTGCCATGTTCTCGTTCGCGAATAAGCGCTGCCCCCGACAAAATGATCGACAGCATCGTGATCGCATTGATGATTTCCATTGTGCTGGTAAACCATGAGCTTGTCGCGTTCTGGTTATAGGCATAGCGCGTAACGATCTTGGCCGCAGTATCCTGATTTTTGGCCCCGGCATAGGATGACTTGCCGCCAAGCCATGTTGTAACTTCCTGCGCGACGATATTGCTGACATAGCCCTGGCCGATACCGGCCTGCATCATTGCGGTGGCATCAATGTTCAACTGCACTTCGGGCTTGTGTCCGGCGACCACGTCCTTTTCAAAATCGGGCGGGATCACCAGAACAAAGGTAAAGGCACCACTGTCCATGGCCGCGTCAATGTCACGTTCGGCGATCCGGACCGGATTCTGGAAAAAGGGCGCAAGGAATGCATCGGAAATCCGAAGCGACAAGGCCGATCCATCTTGATCGGCAATAGCGATCGAGGCGTTGTGCAAATCATGCGAGAACCCGGTGGCGGCGTTATAAATCGCAAAGGTAAACGCCCAGAATATCAGGATGATCAAAACCACATCGCGCTTGAGGCTATAAAGCTCCTTGATGCCAAGGCGGTAAATATTGCTGATCTTTCTGCCTAGCATGCCTTACGCCTCCTGCTTTTTAAGAAGCAGCATCGAAAGCACGGTCAGAACCGGGAAAAATAGCGCAAGATGCAGCAGTTCGGGGTACAGCGCGGCAAAGCCGAGCCCCTTGGTGAAGGTGCCGACACTGATCGACATGAAATGCGATGTCGGAATAATGACCGACAAAACCTCTGGCGCGCCTTCAAGCGATGACACAGGTTGCATCATCCCGGAAAACATCACCGATGGCACCATGGTGATAATTGCTGTGCCAAAAAGGGCGGCGATCTGGGTGCTGGTGAACGATGAAATCAAAAGCCCTAACCCGGTGGTGGCAAATACAAACAACACAGCCCCCAGCAACAGGGTAAATTCATTGCCCCGGATAGGGACCCCAAACCAGAACAGTGCCATCGCGGTCATCAAGACAAAATTGACCATTCCCAACCCGACATAAGGCAATTGCTTGCCCAACAGGAATTCAAGCCGCGATACCGGTGTGACATAAAGATTGGTGATCGATCCCAGTTCCTTTTCACGCACCACCCCGACGGCCATCAAAACCGCAGGGATAAACATCAAAAGAAGCGCAATCACTGATGGCACCATCGAAAAGATGCTTTTAAAGTCCTGATTATATCGGTACCGCGCTTCAATCTGCATCGGCTGGGCCTGATTGGCGTTTCCCACGTCGCGTTTGCTATGTTCGGTAAGGTATCGATTGTGAATACCTTCGACATACCCATGGATGGTTTCGGCACGAAACGGCATGGTGCCATCAATGGTTGCGGCAATTTCCGGGCTGGCCCCGCGGCCGACATCGCGGCCAAATCCCGGTGGAATCTCAATTGCCAGCGCAATGTCGCCCGACAGCAACCGTGCCTCAAGATCGTGATTGCTGATCAGGGGCGGCTGTTCTTCGAAATACCGCGATCCGGCCAGATTTTCGATATAGGTCCGGCTTTCCGGTGTCTGGTCACGATCAAGCACCGCATAGGTCAGGTTTTCAACATCAAACGTAATCCCATAGCCAAATACCGGCATCAGGATCGCGGTCCCGATCAGGGCAAACATCAACCGGATCGGATCGCGCACAAGCTCCATGGTTTCACGCAGGGAATAGGCCCACAATCGCCGAAAACTAAACAACGATGCCGTGGCAGGCTGCCAGTCTTCCACGCTTGTTTCATCTGCCGACAGGGTGGAACGGGGATCGCTATCCGTATCATTCTCGCCGCCCTCTCCACTGGCTTCTTCCAGATGGCTAATAAAGGCTTCTTCCAGTGTGTCGCAGCCCCGTTGTTCGGTGATCGCAGCAGGGGTGTCACTGACTAAAACCTTACCGGCATGCATCAAGGAAATGCGATCACACCGTTCGGCTTCATTCATGAAATGGGTGGAGATAAAAATCGTCACCCCCTGATCGCGCGAAAGCTCGACCAATAATTCCCAGAACCCGTCGCGCGCCACCGGGTCAACGCCCGATGTCGGTTCATCCAAGATCAGGATTTCCGGGCTGTGAATGATGGCGACCGCCAATGACAGGCGCTGTCGCACACCAAGCGGAAGCTGTTCGGCCAATTCCGCATGATATTGGATTAATCCAAACCGTTCAGATAAAGCATCTATGCGCGGGTTGATGTCTTTGGCGGGCAAATGAAACAGCCGCGCATGCAGTTCAAGGTTCTGCAAAACCGTCAGTTCAGAATATAACGAAAAAGCTTGGCTCATATAACCAACCCGCCGGCGCAACTCGATATCCTGCCCGTCCACCGGTTTGCCAAACAGTTCTGCCGTGCCCTCGGTTGCGGCCAAAAGCCCGGTCAGCATTTTCATGGTGGTGGTCTTGCCACACCCGTTGGAGCCGAGAAACCCGAAAATCTCGCCTTTTTCAATGCGAAAGCTGACATTGTCCACGGCGGTAAATGTGCCGAACCGCTGGGTCAGGTTTTCCGCAACGATGGCTGGTACATCCCCATGAACCGTGCGCGGCGGGATTTGTAACGCGTGATGTCCACGCCGCTGGTCTTTGGGTAACAGTGCAACAAAGGCGGCTTCAAGGTTGTCGGTTTCGGTTTGCGACAACAAAGCCTCGGCGGTCCCGGTTGCAAGGATCTTCCCATCATTCATCGCCACCAAATGATCAAACCGTGCGGCTTCATCCATATAGGCGGTTGCCACCAGAACCGTCATCTTGGTTTGGGATGTCTGGATGGTATCAATCAGCTGCCAGAACTGTCGGCGTGATAACGGATCGACCCCTGTTGTCGGTTCATCCAAAATCAGGATTTCCGGATCATGGATCAACGCACAACACAGGCCGAGTTTCTGTTTCATCCCGCCCGACAGCTTGCTTGCCGGGCGCTCGGTAAACAGCGACAGGCCGGTGGCCTTGACCAGCCGGGTGATCCGTGCATCGCGTTCGCGTTTGCCCTGCCCAAACAAACGGCCAAAAAATTCAAGGTTCTCACGGACCGTCAGATCCATATACAGGTTCTTGCCAAGCCCCTGCGGCATATAGGCAATTTTGGGCAAAACACTGTTGCGGTGCGTATCGTCGGTCATCGACCCGCCAAGGGTTTCAACCACCCCGTCCTGTACTTTCCGCGCCCCGGAAATCAACGCAAGGGCAGTGGATTTTCCCACCCCGTCCGGGCCGATAAAGCCGACGGTTTGCCCGGCGGGGATCTCAAGGCTGATCTGATCAACTGCGCGAACCTTGCCATAGCGATGGCTGACATCGCACAGCCGCACGGCCAGGGGCACCTTTGAACCGGTAGAATGGTTCATTCCTGCAGGCTCCGGCGTAAGGTGGCGTCATCGGGCAGATTTGGCATCAAGTCTTGTGGCCAGTCATTGTGGTCGGCCAACATGATATAGGTTTCACCGGGCAGGCCGGTTTTTACCCGTTTGATGTGTTCGGCAAGCAATGCACGATCAATACGCACCGTGACGCGAAACATCAATTTATCGCGTTCTGATTTTGTTTCGACCTCGCGCGGGGTGAATTGGGCATCATCGGCAACGAACGATACCTTGGCCGGGATGACAAATTCCGGCGCGGCATCCAGCACAATACGCGCTTCATTGCCGACAAAGGCCAATCCAGCCTGACGGGTGGGTAAAAACACATTCATATAAACATCGGTCAGATCAATCATCGTGATGACCGGGCCGCCGCCTGCCAAAACCTCGCCCGGTTCGGCAAGGCGATATTGAACGCGCCCGTCACGTGGGGCGCGCAGGACAGAATCATCAATCTGAACCTGAATGCGGCGTTGTTCTGCCTCGGCGGCCTCTACATTGCGTTCGGCACTGGTCAGCCGCGATTGGGATGCGCTCAGTGCCGCCCGTGCGACATCCCGGTTGGCCCGGCGCTGGTCGACCTGTTCGCGCGAAATATTGTTGTTTTTGACAAGCTCATTGGCACGGGTCAATTGCTGCTCGCTAAACGAAAGCTCGCTTTCGCGTTGAACAATTTCGGCCTTGGCTTCTGCAATGCCCTGCTTGGCACTGGCGACCTCGGCGGCGGCCTTGGCCTTGCTGGCCATAAGCTCGGCGGTATCCATGCGCGCCAATACCTGACCGGCCGTGACGCTGTCGCCCTCATCGACCAAAACCGCATCCACCCGCCCGGCATATTTGGTTGCCACCCGAATTTCCTCAGCCTCAACCCGGCCGTTGCCAGACGCGATATACCCCGGAAGCTCGGATTGTTGTGATTGCCAGTAGGTGTAACCGCCACCAGCAGCGACAACGATCACGACAAGGACGATCAACACACCACGCAGGCTTTTCATTCCGCTCTCCAAAGACAGGGGCAATGCAACAGTAAAACAACCAATGGTCGCGCAATCTGACCAGAGTTCACTTTACGATGCAACGCAACAATTTATGGAATGATCCTAGGTGGCGGGTGAAAAGCAGTCTTTGATCTTGAACAATCGTGTTGTTAATTCGACGCAGCGGTCATTGGGCGAAACGCAAAAACGACGGATCCGGGGCGTGAAAGATCACATCGCCAAATCAAACACCATCAGCCCTGAAATCTCGCCCTCGGCGGCCTTGACCAGTTCCGCACCAAGGGCCTGATGGGTGGGGTGTACCAAATAGGCATCACGCGCGGTGGCATCATCAAAATCAATGCAAAACCCGTGACGAAACCCTTGCTCAAGGTTTTCCGGGCTGACCGAAACGCCGCCGTCAAAGCCCCGCATTCCGGCTATTTCCCGGCCAAGGTCGGCCAGCGCATCAAACAGGCTGTCGATGACATTTTGGTCAATGCCGGATTTGAATTTGATCAAGACAATATGACGGATCATCGGAGGTTCCTTTGCAAATCATAACACCCGATGATCCCTTTAATTGAGCGGTGCTGTCAATGTTGGCTGGCACGGTACATTCCATCGGGGATTTAATCGGGCTTGCAGTTTTCGACCAGTCGTGTTGAATGCATTCAGTGTTTCCGATATCCATGAACACCACGGGCGAGACCATGGCCCAACCCGTCCCCGGCAGGAGGCCCCACATGCTGCTGACGTTTGAAACCGCACTTGGAATGCTTGCCGGTACGCTGACCACGATTGCCTTCCTGCCTCAGGTCATCCGGACATGGCGCACCCGATCAACCGCCGATATCTCGCTTGTGATGTTTCTCGTGCTGTGCAGCGGCGTTCTGCTGTGGCTGGTTTATGGCTTGCTGCGCGGTGACTGGCCGGTGATCATTTCCAATGCCGTGACCATCCTTTTGGCGGGCACCATCCTGTTCTTCAAGTTGCGGCACGGCTAGGCTCTGAACCCATTTCAAGCATCCAATTGGGTTCAGACCCTGGAAACGGCCTTGATCGCGTCCCCAATGATCGAGACACCCTGATCAAGTTCCTCGGCACTGATCGTAAGCGGCGGGGCAATGCGGAACACTCCACCCATGCCCGGCATCTTGACGATATTCATGCTAAGCCCGCGTTTAAACGCCTCGGCCATGATTGCCGCACCCATGTCATGATCGGGTTCGCGGTTGCCGGTTGGCTTGATGATTTCCATCCCCAAAAGCAACCCGCGCCCGCGCACATCCCCTACACAGTCATACTGGTCTTTTAACTGCGATAGCCCGTCAAAAAGCTGCGCCCCCATCTGACCGGCCCGCGCGACCAGATTTTCATCGCGCACAACATCAAGAACCGTCAAACCGACAGCCGCGGGCAGGGGATCGGACACATGGGTGGTGTAAAACAAAAAGCCCTTTTCATGGGCGGCTTCTTCGATGGCCGGCGTGGTCATCACAGCCGATAACGGCAAACCCGCCCCGATGGTCTTTGACAATGTCAGGATATCGGGTGTCACCCCGTCGCGTTGAAACGCAAACATATGGCCGGTGCGGCCAATCCCGGTTTGCGCTTCATCCAAAATCAAAAGCATCCCGCGTTCTTCACATTTCTTCTTAAGGGCGGCCAGATACCCCTTGGGCAGCTCCAAAATCCCGCCACTTGATAAAATCGGCTCGGCGACAAAGGCGGCAAGATTGCCGGTCGACTGGTTGTCCACCAGCTCAAACGCATCATCAAGCTCCGTCTGCCAATCAAGCGACCCATCGGCATGCTTAAACCGCGGGCGAAATGCATTTGGGGCGGGGATGGCAAAGGACCCAACCGCGGCCGGGCCATATCCCTTACGCCCGGCACTATAGGTTGCCGATGCCGCGACCCCGGTCATCCCGTGCCAGCTTTTGGAAAATGCCACGACCTCATGCTTGCCGGTAACAAGCTTGGCCATGCGAATGGCGGCCTCATTGCTTTCTGCACCGGTCGAGAGCAACAACACCTTTTCCAATCCCGGTGCCAATTCCGCCAGCCGTTGCGCCAGATCCACCACCGGGCGGGTCAGCATGCTGCTAAACAGATGCGCAACGGTTTCAACCTGTCTTTGCACGGTTTCAACAATGCGCGGATGCCCGTGGCCCAAAACGGCACTCATCTGCCCGGATGTGAAATCAAGGATTGCCCGCCCATCGGCGTCATACACAAACGATCCCTTGGCACGCTCGATAATCGCCGGATCAAACGGGCTGCCATAGCGGATCAGGTGGTTTTGTGCTGCTTTCCAGAATTTCGGATCGGTGTTGTTTGACATTGGGGGCTCCCGGCAAAATGCATGTTGCGTTCAATACAGCCGATCTTATCGGCTGGTGATTCCTGCGTAAAATTGATAGTTATGGCATTCTGGTATTGGAAAAATTGATAGTCAGAAACGCTAACCATGCAAACGCCCCTTGACCTCAAACTGCTGACCACCTTTGTCCGTGCGGCCCATTCCGGCACACTCAGCGCGACCGCCATTCAGGTCGGGCGCACCCAATCGACCGTGACCATGCAAATCCAGCGCCTTGAAGAAACCCTTGGCCACAGCCTGTTTCACCGAAGCGGCAGCGGGGTTGCCTTGACCGGACATGGCGAACGGTTTTTGGGCTATGCCGAACGGATTTTAAAGCTACAGGACGAGGCCCTTTCGGCCTTTTCCGATCACGGCCTGCGCGGTGCCATCACCTTTGGCTGCCCCGAAGATTACCTGATCGCCTTTTTCCCGGCCTTGCTCAAAAGCTTCGGGACCATCTACCCCGACATCGAAATCAAGGTCGTCTCGGCCCCGACACCGGACCTGCACCGATTGCTCCATGCGCGTCAGATCGATATGGCGCTGGTTTCCACGCCCGTTGCCGAGACGGAAACGCTCAAAGACATCGCGCGGACCGAACAACTGGCCTGGGTCGGCAGCAAGCCAACACTGGAACTGCATGATTTCGGCGTGGGCGCACATGGCCCAACTACCCCCATTCCGCTCGCCCTTGCCGCCTCAAACGCACTCGACCACAAGGCCGCCTGCGATGCGATGGATGCGGCCCGCATGCCCTATAAAATATCCTATGCCAGCAACAGCCTAGCTGGCCTGATCGCCGTGGCCCGTTCGGGCCTTGCCATCAGTGTGATGATGCAAAAGGCTGTGCCAAGTGACCTGTTCATCCTGAAATCCCCGCTGCCGTCTTTGCCCAAACTGGGTCTTAAAGTCGCGACAGGCGAAGTCCCCCAAAGCCCAACCATCAACGCCTTTGGGGATCATATTGGAAAGATGCTGCCGTTTTTGTGATGTTCAGTTCACTAACGCGTCAATGCTTGTATCGAGTGCCTTGGCAAGCTTGCGCCAGACATCAAGCGATCCCTTTTTTTTCCCGCTTTCGATTTCTGACAGATAGCCGCTGGCAACGCCGGATTTTTCCGACAGAGCACGTTGTGTCATGCCGCGATAATCGCGCCAGACCGTCACAGGATGATCGATTTCCATGAAAATACGCCGGGCAAATTCAGCAGGAAGTGCGTGGCCGCTTTTGGCGTCCTTGGCGGCAATGATGTCGCGCAAATCTTCAACCATCTCTGCAAGTGCTTGATATTCCTTAATCGGAACAAATTCGGTTGATGTCTGATCAGTCATAAGCTTCTTTCCTATGGCGAATACGTTGAACAACCATGATGGTCACCTGACTGTTTTCGATGCTGAAAATCACCCGATAATTCCCGACCCGAAGCCGGTAGTATTCAGACCCTTGCAGACGTTTAACATTGTTGCGCAAAGAGCCCGGGGAGGTGGCATAGCTTTCTATCTTGGCATCGATCTGGGCACGAACCTTGACCGGCAGGGACCGCATATCGCGGATTGCTTTGGGTTCATATCTGACCTGCACGCGTGCCCTCCCTATGCTTATCCCAAATATTCTCATATTGAGAATATTTGGGCAAGTTTAAAATTCTCAATATGAGAAGTTCAAGGCTTTTTACGCGATCAGCTTGGTCAGATACTCCACCGGATGCTGTGGTTTTGCGCCTTCGTAGCGTTTGACCTGACAGCGGCATGAGAAGCCGGTGACGAGCATGTTGTCCGTGCTCAATGCATCTACCTTCTTTTTCCAGCTCATGTCATAGAGTTCGCGTGATGTTTCCTGATGGCGGGTTTCGTGGCCGTAAACGCCCGCCATGCCGCAGCAGCCGGTCTTTTCGGTGGTAAGCGTGAGGCCAAAGGCGGCAAAGATATTTTGCCATTTGATACCGGTATCGGGAAGCGACGTTTTTTCCGTGCAATGGGGAAACAGGCTTGCCGGGGTATCAATGTTAACGCCGTTATCCATTTTGGGCGGGTTCAGGCGGCCCTCGGCGATTTCGGTCGATAACCATTCATGGAACAGATGCACTTGGTAGTCCGGGCGATCAGAAAGGCGCTGTGCATATTCCTGTCGGTAGGTCAGGGTGACGCTGGCCTCAAGCCCGACCATGGCAACGCCCGATTGGGCGATTTTGCCAAGCACGATGTCGTTTTGCTGGGCCAGATAGTCGAATTCTTTCAGGAACCCTTTGACGTGCATCGCCTTGCCATTGGCGCGGTAGGGTGGCACAAAGACTTGATATCCAAGGGTTTGCAGAAGGTCGATATGGGCGAGCAGCACGTCGGTATCGTAATGGGTGGTGAAACAATCCTGCACGATGATGACGGCTTTGGCCTTTTGCGCGGGCGTGAGTACATCCAGATCGGCCTGTTTGAACCGGGCAATCCCGCGTTTGCGCAAAGCCGATTTAAGGCCTTTGCGATCAAGCTTTGGCAAGTCGGTCAGGCCGATCAAGCGTTTGAAAATCCATGGCATCGGCGGGATCGATTGCAGGGCGTTAAACAGGCCCGGCGCGACCGTCAAAAGCGGGGCAAGCGTCTCCAGACTGGCGATCACGTAATCCTTGACCGGGCGTTTGTAGCGGGTGTGATAGGCTTCTAAAAACCGCGATTTCATTTCCGGGATATCAACCTTGACCGGGCATTGCCCCGCGCACGCCTTGCACGACAGGCAACCGGCCATCGCCTCATAGACATCATGGGAAAAATCGCGCGCATTGATCACCGCCAAATCCTGGTTCATCGGATCGGTGCCGACCGAAATCTGGCGGATCCATTCGCGCATCATGCCAGCCCGGCCCTTGGGCGAATGGATGCGGTTGCGCGTGACCTTATAGGACGGGCACATCGGGTCCATCAAATCCCAGTTAAAGCACGCGCCATTGCCGTTGCAGCGCGTGGCATTAAGGTATTCATCGCGGAGTTTTTCTTCGATCTGGCGGTCATACTGGCCGCGCATCGGGGCTTCATCAATCGCAGTAATCGGGATGTTTTTGCAATAGGGTGATGCGATCTTGCCAGGGTTGAGTTGTCCTTCCGGATCAAAGGCTTCCTTGATGCGACGCAGGCAATCATAAAGCTCAGGCCCGAAATAAATCGGCGAATATTCACCGCGAAATCCCTTGCCATGTTCGCCCCAGATCAGGCCGTTATAACGCTTGGTCAAATCGGCAACCGCATCCGACACGCGCCGCAACCGCGCTTCGTCTTCTTCATCGCACATATCAAGCAACGGGCGCACATGCAGGCAGCCAACATCGACATGGCCAAACATGCCGTAATCAAGCCCCTCGGCATCCAGCAAAGCGCGGAATTCTGCGATAAAATCAGCCAGATTTTCGGGGGGCACAGCAGTATCTTCGACAAACGGGGTCGCACGGCGTTTGCCCTCAAGATTGCCAAGCAACCCAACAGATTTGGCCCGGATCGACCAGATGGCGGCAATTTGAGCCGGATCGGTGGCCTGAACCCAGCCAATCGGGGCATGTTCAGTCGTCGGATTGGCGGCAAGGTGTGCGGCCAGTTCGGCCTGTTTGGCGGCAACTTCATCCGCCGTTTCACCAATGAATTCAACAACATTGAAGCCGCGCGTCTGCACCGTGCTGGTATCTGTGCCGAGCAGTTTTCCCAGCATGTGCCAGCTTTCATCCTGCTCGGCCAGCTTCATGACCTTGTCATCGATGCTTTCAATCGCAACAGGATCAAATTGCACCAACGTGCCAACATGGCGCAAAGCCGCGTCAAAGCTGGCGTAGCGGACGACAGAGACAGCTTTATGCTTGGGCAACGGGATGACGCGCAGCGTGATGTCCTTGACCATGCCAAGGCTGCCTTCGGCCCCGGCGATCAGGAAGCTTAAGTTCATATCCCCTTGATCGGAAACGGCTTCTTTAAGGTTATAGCCGGTAAGCCCGCGGTTCATTTCAGGAAAAGTCGCCTTGATCTGGTCGCGACGTGGGAAAATCTCGTCATGGACCATGCGATACAACGCCCCGGTGCGATCGGAACGCGCCATGATTTCCTTGGCATCAGAAGCACTTAGGGCCGATGTCTTGAAATCCGTGCCATCAACCAGAACCGTGGTCATGTCATGGATATAGTGGCTGGTTTTGCCGTAAATCCGCGATCCTTTGCCCGAACTGTCCGATCCGATCATGCCGCCGATGGTCGCACGGCTGGCGGTGGAGACCGCAGGGGGGAAGAAAAAACCGTGGGGTTTGAGCCACGCATTAAGCTGATCAAGCACCACGCCCGGCTCGACTTTCACCAGTCCAGCATCCGCGTCAAAATCCCGTATCTTATTGAGATGTTTGGATGTATCAAGGGTGATGGTGTTGTTGAGCGACTGGCCATTGGTGCCTGTGCCACCACCGCGCGGGGTGATTTTGACCTCGTTAAATTCTTCGCGCCCGGCCATTTCCATGACGATATTGATGTCATCGCGCGATTTTGGCTGCAACACCGCGGTCGGCATCACCTGATACACACTGTTGTCGGTGGCATTGATCAGGCGGGTCGGGAAGTCTGCATGGATTTCGCCGGTGAATTTACCTTCTGATTCCAGTGCCTTAAGGAAACTGAGCGTCAGGTGATCCAGTGACCGATCCGGGGTCAGAACCGGCAGGCGGTTAAAGCGGGTAAAGCTGCGGGCGGGCGAAGCAGGCATTGGGGTCTCTCTCATCCGAATTGATCGGTTGTTTGGGGTGCTTTTACCCTATTTGACCGGAGGATGATTAAATACACAAATCGAAAATTCTGACTGATTATTCATTTTTAGTGAATAATCGACCCGAAAAAACAGCCCCGCGATGCCCCATCCGGACTTTTCGCGGAAATCGGGGTGACGGGCGATTATTGCAATAGTCTGATGATTGGCGGACCCACCAATGGCGTTGCAAGCCTTTTGAAGGCCAAAAGGCCCGAGGTTCCGGACCTCAACGGCGGAAAACTACGATAAATTCAATCCTCATACAAATAGATTTGAGCGTTGTCTTCTATAGATTTGAGCGTTGTCTTCTTATGTCGTCTTTCTGTGTGCCAACGGGCGGGTTTTTTTATGACATCGGGGAGCGTATTTCGCCGTGGTTTTATCAGGTGCCCCTTTTCTTCTTTGGGGGGAGCGTCGCGCGTTAGAGGTCCCTGTATCGTAAACACGTATAGGTAGAAACAAATTGCCTGTTAAGGTTGTGTGTAATAAGATTTTCTCTCCTTTTATTGTGGAAGCCTAATGTGCGCAAGGGGCGATCATGACGTCTATTTCCGGTTTTATGGCGAACAGATATGCCGCTTTGTCTTCGAATGCGGGGCAAAGGCAGTCGGCATCACAGACGGCGGGAAATGCTGCTGTTTCGTCACAACAGGCCGTGTCCAAGGAAACTGCGGCAGCAGCACCCGCACCGGGAACCCTTGCCAGTGCGGCGATGATGGCGCGCGACAAGATTGATGCGGGGTATGCCAAGCTTGGCATCACCGGGACGTCTGGCACGACGGCGGATCAATGGGACGCGGTTGGGTTCCCGGATCTTGATCGTCAGATGCTTTTTGCGGTTAAGAGCAATGCAGGGGGCCTTTTTTCCGATGCGGAGGTTTCGGCCGCCAAAACAGAATTTAACAACAGAATTTCCGATATCATGGATGCCAACCCCGATGATCCCGCCCAAGGGTATCGTGACGTCATTGATTTTTACGATGCGGCAAGTGACGACGAAAAGGCCACGTTTGACTGGGTGGTGGACCGTTCCGAGGTGCAGAAATCCTATTTCGTGCACGGCGGCAGAGAAGATGTCGGGATGGGGATGCCGGTTGTTGAAAAACTGATGCAAGCCTGGGGGCAGCTCAGTGCCGCAGGCGGGAATTCAAACGATCTTCCAAATATGCCCGCCTATCATGAGGCGATGATGTGGTGGGCGCAGGACAATGGCGGCGCGCATCATGTTGATTTGCTGACGTAATTTTCGCAACCGTCACGCCGTCGCAACTGGCGGCTATGCGCGCCGAACCGCGATTTCGTCGCATCCTTCGATATCGGGGAGTACGTTTGATGGGGGTATTTTGCCCTACAGACGGAAACGGTTGCGCAGACCCAGACCAATCAGGAACAGGAAAGCGAAACTGAAAACGCCTTGTCCGATCATGAGGGCATCGACCCAAAAGCTGGGGTCGTTGGAATAGAGTGCGTCTTGAGCGGTTTTGCGCAATTCGCGCGATTGCGGCAGGAAGGGCAGGCTGTTGCTGATGGATAAGAGGAGTGACTGGCCCCAACCTAGTCCTGTCCACCATTCGACGTCTGCTGTCACAGCCAGTTTTTTATAAAGGCCGATGCTGGCAGCGGTGAGTAGGAATAGCGCGACAAAGGGCCGCAGGATGCTTTGGCCGTAATTGCTGCAAGCACTAAAGGCCATGTCCAGAACCGATCCAAACCACGATGTTTCAATCCAACGCCGCGCTCTGTTTTCATCGGCGGAAAACCGCAAAGCGGCTTGATGATCCTTGTTGGTTTCGGCAATCTCTTTAAGGCGTCTTAACCGCGAGGAGTCTGTTGGGTCTTCCGTCACGCGATAGAGTTTTGGGAGCCAACTAAATCCTTGCCAAGCGCGCCGCAGTTTGACGCTGAGCCGACTTAGCTCAACTTGGTGGGAAAATTTGGTGTCTCGAAGATCGGGAACTATGTCCAAATTGCCGGAAACAATAAGCGGCCCATCAAATGATGCACCGTGTAGGTCAAAAAACTCCAATCTCTCAGCGGAGAGAGGAATGAAAAGAACAGCGAGATTTTTGATGGAAAGGCCATTAGCTCTAATATGGCTCGATTTGATGGCCTTCGGGCGAAACCTCAATTGTGAGAACTTCGTCTCATTTAAAAATATGGTGCAGTCGTCGAAAGTGGCATTTGAAAAATTCACTTCTCCGTCGCGAAGAGTAGCCCGCGAGAATATCACTTTTCCGCCGCTGAAAGTAGCTCTTGAAAAGTTCAGGTCGCCATTACCGAAACTGGTTCGAGTGAAGTTCACGTCGCCAATACCGAAATTGGCTCGAGTGAAGTTCACGTCGCCCTTACCAAACGTAGCATTTGAGAAGTTTACTTTGCCCTTACCGAAAGTGACCCCAGAAAAGTCTATTTCTCCGTCGCCGAAAGTGGCCTTAGAAAAATCTATCTCGCCATCACCGAAGGTAACTCCAGAGAATTTTACATCGCCGTTGCCGAAATGATAACCTGCGAAAGATAGTTGCGGTGAAAAATACCTCTCAGCCGCGAAATCTACGTTGGTAAAACTGATTATCTCGACCTTTTGTCGATCAATCTTTCTGTTCCATGCATCCCGCCCTTGACGCCATAGGTCCAGGGCTTTTTCGCCCGTCAGGAATAGTGGCTTCGGTTTGGCTTCTTCTGTCATGCTCTTGATTTCATTCTCAGTTGCCCGAACGTGAAGTGCCCCACCAGAATGCCCTCTAAAGTAGCGTTTGGCGATGTAAAACACGCAAGAAGCCTTTTGCCCGGATGGGGATTGGGCGCTATGGTCTTTTTGGGCAGGCGACATTTACAGGAACGGACATCGAAAACCATGCTGTCATCACTCAATATTCGTCACATGCGCGTGTTTGTTGCGGTCGCTGAGCAGGGATCGTTTAGTGCGGCGGCCGCCGCCCTTGGGCTCGGCTCGCCCGCGATTACTGCGACCATTCGCCAGTTTGAGGATGTGACGGGGGCGGCCCTTTTTGATCGCACGACGCGGCATGTGTCGCTCACCGTGACCGGGGAGCGGTTTTTGCCGATTGCGCGGCGGTTGCTGGGCGATTTTGAAGAGGCGCTTGGCGATCTTGATGCGCTGTCGCGCGGGATTGGCGGGAAAATCCGCATTGCGGCGGCCCCGTCGGTTTTAACCCGCATTCTACCCGGTGTGATCCGCCATTTTGTCGCAGCACATCCCGATGCGCGTTTGCGGCTTGATGAAATGAATGCCGGGGAAGTGCATGAGGCGGTGGCCAATGGGGCGGTTGATTTTGGCATCGCCGGGGAATGGCAGGATTTGCCCGATATCGCGTTCAGTCCGCTGTTTTCCGACCGGTTTGGCGTGTTGTGCCGGGCCGATCATGAATTTGCCGGGCAATCGGAAATCGCGTGGTCGGACCTTATTGATCAGCCGTTTGTCGGGCTTGGCCCGGAATCAGGCACACGCGCGATGATGGCCGATCAGGGATTTGGGGCCACCACATCCACCACATCAACCACACCGGCCATCTTGCCGACCATGCCGGTCAGTGCATCGGTGGCAAAGGCCGCCGCCCTTGGCATCGGGGCGGCACAGGCGGTGATGGACAGTGCCGCGCGGGCCGAACGGGCCATGGCAGAGGCGGCCAAAAGCGGGTCATCGGCGGCAAAATCGGCGGCAAAGCCGGGGGCCGACACGGCGATAAATGCAGCCGCCGATCTGGTGGCGGGATTGCGCCCGGTGGTCGAAACATCCAACACCATAACCCTAGCCGCGATGGTCGCCGAAGGGGTGGGGATCACGGTGCTGCCGGAACTGGCCGCGCGCATCGCAACCGGAGTGTCGGACCAAACGGCAGAGGCCAAACTGACCTTCGTGCCACTGAGCCACCCCACACGCCACCGCCCGATTGGCGTGATTACGCGCCAGAGCAAAAGCCTGTCGCCAATTGCGCGGATTTTCCTGGCGATGGTGATGGATCAGGCGCCGAAGCTGGATTTACCGGCGGCGATTGAGTGGGGGTGATTGGGAAATGGTAATGACTTCATTTTTGCTCCAGATGTCTTTTTTAGGGATTTTCTGTTTGGGATTTCTCAATTATTAGTTGTTATTTGCTTGAAGGTTCCACTAAATTAGAAAATGTAAATTTAATTTGGTTCTGGGAGAAGTTTAGTGTCTTCGGTTAATTTGGATGCCTTGATTCCGAGAGAAGATTTTTTGGTTGCTGGTGACGATCAGAAAACAAACAATTTAACAGATACGATTACTTTGAGGGACTTGGAAAAAGGGCAGAGCTTCTTTTATTCCTCGTTAAGGAAGCCCGATTTTCAACGTGAGACATCCGATTGGAAAAAAGAAAAAGTAAAAGACTTTATCAAAAGTTTTCTAGAAGGGGATTTGATTCCCTCCATCATATTGTGGAACTCTGGGCAATACACTTTCGTGATTGACGGTGCGCATAGATTAAGTGCGCTTATCGCGTGGGTTAATGATGACTATGGTGATGGATTTATCTCTCAATCGTTCTTCAACCACGCAGTGGAGGAAGAACAAAAACAAGTAGCAGAGCAAGCTAGGCGTCTCGTAAACAAGGACGTGTTGTCTTACGCAAATTATCGTAGTGCTATTATGTCACCGGAACAGGCGGGGGCTGATATTTTGGCTACTGCCCAAAAACTTGGGTTCCTGTCTTTGCAGGTTCAGTGGGTTAAAGGTCCTCCAGAAAAGGCAGAGCAGTCATTCTTCACAATAAACCAAAAAGCGACGCCCATAAGCGATACCGAACTTTCTCTTCTGAAATCTAGACGGAAACCGCAAGCAATGGCTTCTCGAGCTATTGTGCGATCAGGAAGAGGTCACAAATATTGGGCTAAATTTTCAGACGAGATAAAGTCAGAAATTGAAAATCTTTCGCTTGAAGTAAACAGTGCGATGTTTAGTCCGACTGTTAAAAATCCGATAAAAACATTAGACTTGCCACTGGCGGGAAAAGGTTACTCAACACGTTCTTTGCCACTTGTCTTTGACCTTGTTAGGTTGGCTAATAATTATATTGGTTCGAATTCTACCGTGGATGATGATGTAGACGGATCTCTGACTGTCAAATTTCTCAAACGTACAAACAAAATCATTCGAAGGATGACAACAACCCACGCTTCTTCTTTGGGACTGCATCCTGCTGTTTATTTTTACAGCGAAAAAGGCCGCTATCAACCTACTGCATTTTTAGCATGGGTTGATTTAATAAAGGAATTTGAAGTTGAGAGAGAGTATGAGAATTTTACGAAAAATCGTAAGGTGTTCGAAGAATTTTTAGTTATGAATAAGCATATAACTAACCAGGTTACTGTTAAGTATGGAAGTTCACTAAAAGGGTTTAGACAGCTTAAAGATGTCTATCGTTTTATGTACGACGCAATAAAACGAAAAGAAGATTACGACAGTTTAATTGGGTTATTGTCTAATGAGTATAGTTATTTAAATATGGACTATCGGGGAGATCGAACTTCTAAGCCCGATTTTAGCCGAGACACTAAGTCTGAGGTATTTTTAACTTCTGCTCTAGAAGGTGCTTCAAGGTGTGCGTTATGTGGCGGATATGCTCATGTCAATTCGATGCACATTGATCATATCCACAGAAAGCAAGATGGGGGACTGGGAGTGGCAGACAATGGGCAACTGTCTCACCCTTATTGTAATACTACATTTAAAAATTAGTAGGACCGGTTTCGCACTGCTTTGATATTACTGATCGCTCATGAAATCTCCGCTGACGGTATATCCTTCAAAGAAGTTCTCCCAAGTCTGATCGGTGGGCGAGATGACCCGTGTCGTGCCGACCGCAATGACCTCGACCGATTTGGTGCCATCTGGAAATGCTGCGTCTTTTGGCAGGCGCACCGCTTGAGTGCCGTTGTTTGAGAAGACGGATGTCCGGGTCATAGGGATTCTCCCGTCGGTGTATATTGTATCGTTATAGTTTGTGGCTGTGGTCCTTGGACGTCAAGGGCATGTGCATTGTGGTGCATATGGCGTGATGGACCCCCGCCTTCGCGGGGGTGACGGGGAGGGCGCAGGCGGGCATCCAAGGTGGAGCGGGTGGTGTGAGGTTCGCGTGCCGCGCCTTCGTGGGCACAGGCTTTGCGTGGGACTGCCGGTCTATCGTCTTGATCGCTTGGCAGTGCTTTAAAACCATCACGTCTGGTAAATCCGAGATTATGCGACATATCATCAGGGGTGGGTGCTGCCCGCATGATGGCAGGATGATGTGACGCAGGAGTTGGCATGAGCGAAGCTGTGAAGAAATCCGGGGCGGCGAAGAAAACTGCCGCGGGCAAGAAGCCGCAAAAGAACATCAGTCTTGCCCTTCAGGGCGGCGGGTCGCACGGGGCGTTTACGTGGGGTGTTCTGGACCGGTTGCTTGAGGATGAGGAAATCGTCATTGAGGCGATTTCAGGGACGTCAGCGGGTGCGATGAATGCGGCTGTGATGGCGTCGGGTCTGGCCAAGGGTGGGCATAAGTCGGCGCGTGAAGACCTTGAGACCTTTTGGGAAAATGTGTCGGAAGCGGCCCGGTTCAGCCCGCTTCAACGCAGCCCGATGGATATCCTGTTTGGCAACTGGTCGCTTGAAAACTCATTTGCCTATATGTGGATGGATATGAGTGCGAAGATGTTTTCGCCCTATGACCTTAATCCGCTTGGCGATAATCCATTGACCGCGATCCTTGAGGGGGTTGTGGATTTTGCCGCGCTTAATCACAGTCCGGCGAAATTGTTTGTCACCGCGACCAATGTCGAAACCGGGCAGGGTCGGGTGTTTCGCAATCCCGATATCACTGTCGATGTGTTGTTGGCATCGGCCTGTTTGCCCACGATTTACAAGGCGATCGAGATTGATGGCGTGCCCTATTGGGATGGGGGCTATAGCGGCAACCCCAGTTTGGGGCCGCTGGTGCGCGAATGCGGATCGGATGATACGGTTCTCGTACAGATCAATCCGGTCAAGCGACCCGGCGTTCCCAAAACGTCACGCGATATTTCCAACCGGCTCAATGAAGTGTCGTTTAACAGCAGTTTGATGAAGGAGCTGCGGTTGATTTCGATCCTGCGCAACGATGCACCCGATCATGCGTGCGAAGCCAGCAAGTGGGGTGCAATGCGGATGCATTGTATCGCCAGCGAGGCGATGCTTGAATTTGATCAATCGTCAAAAATGAATGCGCAATGGAGCTTTATGACCAAGTTGCGCGATACCGGGCGCGATGCGGCGAGTGCATTTTTGAAAAAGCATCGCCGCGACATCGGGGTGAAGCCGACGCTTGATCTTGATCTGTTTGCGCCAGATTACGGGTAAGATAGGCGAGAGCGCTTAGCGCGACGTGCCAAAGCGCAATCCGTCAATCATCAGATCAAGCATGCGATAGGTATGTTCCATGCCATCGGGGCCGTCCTTGCCACCCGTGCTGGCAAGGTTGCCAATCGCGCGCAGCAGGTCATAGGCGTCCACATCGTGCCGGGCTTCGCCCGCCTTGGCGGCGGTGCGAAGCAGATCGGTCAGGGCCGGTTCAAAGTTGCTTCGGAAATAGGCGGGCAGGGCGTCAAAGGCCGGATCGCCCGAATGCAGGGCGGATGCCAATCCCTTTTTGGTGACAATGAACTGGCAATAGCGTTTGAGCCAGCGTGATAGTGCCTCGCCCGGTGGGTGGGCGTTGGCGAGTTTGGGGGCCTCGGCCGCGCAGGCATCGACTTCGCGTTTGAATACCCCGACGACAAGGTCGCTGCGGGTGGGAAAGCGGCGATATAGCGTTCCGACACCCACCCCGGCCTGGGCGGCAATTTCACGCACCGGTGCATCAACCCCGACGTTGGCAAAAACCACCTTGGCGGCTTCGAGAAGCGCGTCTTCGTTGCGCAGGGCATCCGCACGGGTGGTGCGCGTGGCGTGAGGGGTGTTTGTGGCGGTGGCGACTTTTTTTTCGGTCGTGGTTTCTTTGGCCATCGCGTTGTTTTCCAACCCTAAAATCGGTCTTTTGCTGTGATACGGAAATCACCCGTTCACATTTGCACTTGATAAACGGAACAATGTTCCGTATTTGGTTTGCTTAAGCGGAACGATGTTCCATTTGTTTTGCGGATCATTGTTCCGTTTCACAATGTATAGGCGAAATCTGTAGCTTCGCCAACCAAATTTAAGGAGACCGAGCATGAACAAGTTGATCAATGCGGCGCGGCACATTCCGGTTGATGAGCCGGTTTCAACCATTTCGATCACCCCGGTGATGCTGGCGGCACCCGCCCGGCCCAAGCCGATTGAAATGCGGATTACCGCCCCGATGCAGGGTCGGAATTTGCCGATTATTTTGTTGTCACACGGGCATGGGCCGTCGCTTTATATCCCGTCAAAGGACGGGTACGGGCCGCTGGCCAATTTTTATGCCGAGCATGGTTTTGTTGTGATCCAGCCAACGCATGGCAATTCGAAGGTTGCCGGGTTTGACATGGATGCGCCGGGTGCGCCGTTTTTCTGGCGGTCGCGGGTGGAGGACTTCAAGCTGATCCTTGATCACTTGAAAGACATCGAGGCGGCAAGCCCGGTGCTTGACGGGCGGCTTGACCATGGTCGGGTGGCGGCGGTTGGGCATTCGCTTGGCGGGCAGACGGTCGGCATGTTGCTCGGTGCGCGATTGACCGACGTAAAAGACCCGGATGCGCAGGATGTGAACCTCATTGAACCGCGCATTAAAGCCGGTGTGTTATTGGCCGCACCGGGGAACGGCGGGGATAGTTTAAGCCCCCATGCGCGGGAAAATTACACGGCACTTAATCCCGACTTTGCCCATTTGACCACCCGGACTTTGGTGGTGGCGGGGGACAGTGATGTGAACCCGCATCTGACCACACGCGGGGCGGCATGGCATACCGATCCGTTTTACCATGCGCCGGGCAGTGATGCCTTGCTGACCCTTGTCGGGGGCAAGCATGGGCTTGGCGGGATTGCCGGGTATGATGCCAAGGAAACCGATGATGAGGACCCGGATCGCCTTGCGATTACGCAGCGGATGACGTGGGCCTATCTGCGATCCGCCCTTTATGATGGTGACACATCATGGGCACGGGCGTGTGACGGGTTGGCGCGCCATGCCGGGGATCTTGCGCATGTGACGGGCAAATAGCGCAGCATTAGCGCAGCAAAGCATGGTGCTCCGCAACCTGTTTGGGTGCGATGCGGTGGTGATTGCGCAGGCGTGCAATCCGACGTAACGTGTTGATGTCTTAAGGTTCTGACCCCAAACAACACCACGGATCACCATGCCTTTGAGTGCGTTAGAAAAAATGAAGTCCGGGGATTGGTATTCCTGCCTTGACCCAGCGCTTGAAGCCTTGCGCGCCGCGGCGCGTGCGGCGGCGTTTGAGCACAGCACAACCCCGCCTGATGTGCGCGGAAATATCGGGGAAAAGTTGCGCGCGCTGTTTGCCGCCTGTGCCGAGGATGCGCGGATCGAAGCGCCGTTTCATTGCGCATACGGGGTGAATATCACGCTTGGCAAGGCGGTGTTTCTCAATGCCGGATGTGTTGTTCTTGATAGTGCGCCGGTGACGATTGGCGATTACGCGATGCTGGGCCCCAATGTGCAGATTTACTGTGCCGATCATCATAAGGACCCGGCACTTCGTCAGCAGAACCTTGAACGCGCCATGCCCGTCACGATTGGCAAAAACGTCTGGATCGGCGGGGCGGCGATTATCCTGCCCGGGATCACGATTGGCGAGAATACCATCATCGGCGCGGGTTCGGTGGTGACAAAGGATGTCCCCGCCGGGGTGACGGTGGTGGGGAACCCGGCACGGGTGATTTAGGTCCTGCCCCTAAAGTGCGGTCAGAAAAATGCAACCGACCCTGTGAGGGCGCGGTTGCAAGTTTGGGACAGGTGTTGAGGAAGGTTGGCAAAAGGATCGTGTTGGCGTTAGCCGATGTCGTCGGAAAGCGCGCGGCGTTTTTTGCCGGTGATCATCGCACGCACCAGATTTTCATGATGGCGCAGGCTTGCTAGCAACACGCCGCCGATGTGCACCAGAACGAGGATCAGCAAACCATTGGCGAGAATTTCGTGGGTTTCCTCGACCCATTCTGCGCCCCAAAAGGCATCGGTGGTGTAAAGCCAGCCGGTAAAGGCACAGCCCAGCATGGCAAGGATCAGCAACATTACCATCGCAGCGCCCGCCGGGTTATGACCGATATAGCGGCGTTCGCGGCCCCGGAGGATATCGCCAATATAGCCGATGGTGGTCGCCGGGCTTTTGATAAACTGGGTAAAGCGGGCATAGCGCGAGCCGATTAATCCCCAGACAAGACGCATGCCAATCAGGGCGGCGGCGGCATAGCCCGCCCAGTGATGCAGGGTGTCCCAGTCGTCCGCCGTGATCCAGGCGATGATGAAACTTGCGGCCAGGCCCCAATGAAATAGGCGGACAAATGGGTCCCAGACTTTTACCGATGACATGATGTGGGTTCCTTCTTGGGGCGTTAGATTTGGGCGCTTCGCGGGTGGTTTTGGCGGGCGATGTGTCGGTGGGGACCTGACGCATTGAGCATGCCCGCCAAAACGCCTTTAAGCTGTCCTTGGCTAAAAAAAGGCCAACTTAAAGAGGGGCAGCAGAACCGGGAGCCAGACCCTAGTCTTCTTTTTTGATTTTGACGGCTTCAAAGGTGTTTGGGTTGAAATAGGCTTCGATCTTTTTGCCGTTGGCATCTATGGCGTAAACTTCAAAGCAGCCGTCTTCGGTTTTGACTTTGCGCACGTCCCAGCCTTCGGCGGTGAGTTTTTCAGTTAGCGCTTCTTTGGTTTTCCAATCGGCTTTCGGTACGTTGCACATGTCATCGCTGGCGTGGGCCGGGGTGGACAGAACACCAAGGGAACCGGCGGCCAGAACGGTAAAGGCCACAGCCGCCGACAGGGTTGATTTTGACAGGACAGTTTTAGATGCAGGAGTTGGGAAAACAGTTCTTTTCACAGCGCAGTTCCTTCATAAAGGTCAAAGACAAAGCGGGTTAAAGCCACGTACATTCGATGTGCCAGAATATGGCAGCGTTTCCTGACAGCTACCTGAAGAGCGAAATCGCGGGTGTTCAGGCTGTTGTCAGGAAAGGGCGATACTCAGGCCGGTCACATGGGCATCACGCAGGCGAGGACAGGTTTTTGCGCATTCTTTTGGTGGAAGACGAGGTCATGCTGGCCGAGGCGGTCCGCGACCATTTACTGGCCGCTGGCGAAGCGGTGGATCACACCGAAAGCATCCAGGATGCGGAAATTATGATCCGCGGCACCAATTATGATGTGCTGTTGCTGGACCTTAACCTGCCCGATGGGCGCGGGATTGATTTGTTGCGGACCTTGCGCCGTAACGGATCGGCCATGCCGTGCATTATCCTGACCGCACAGGATCAGATTTCTGACCGGATCGAGGGGCTGAATGCCGGGGCGGATGATTATCTGGTCAAGCCGTTTGATTTAAATGAGTTGTCGGCACGGTTATCGGCGGTGGCACGGCGCTATAGCGGCAATCCCAACCCGTTTGTCGCACTTGCCGGTGGGGTGGAAGTTGACCTTGCCGGGCGGGTGGTGATGATCAATGGCGCGCAGATCGATGTGACATCGCGCGAATGGGCGTTGCTCGATCAGATGGTGCGTCACCCCGGACAGACACTCTCCAAACGTCAGCTTGAAGAAGCGCTGTATGAATTTGGTGCGGAGATCGAAAGCAATACGGTTGAGGTCTATGTTAGTCGCCTGCGGCGTAAGATTGGCAAGGATGTAATTAAAACCGTGCGCGGTGTTGGCTATCGGGTGGGGGGATGACGATGTTTTCGACCAAAAGCCTGCAGTTTGCCCTGACCAAACGCCTGACGGTGATGGTTGGTGTTTTCTGGATCGCGGGATCGTTGCTTGCCGATTTCACCATGTATCATGAAATGCAGGAGGTGTTTGACAGCAGCCTTGTCAAATCGGCCTATCGTTATGCGCCATTGATTGATGATTACCTGATCCATAATGGCAGCGACAGCCAAACGGTGGTGGTCAAAAGCCCCGAACCGGGCGAAATCAGAACCGGTGATCGCGGCGAAGGCGAGGATGAAATTGGCACTGATTACCTGATGTATCAGGTGCGCGATGTGTCCGGGCGGCTTTTGCTGCGGTCGGCCAATGCGGAGGAAGAGCCGTTTTCAGCACCCTTGCTTGAAGGGTTCCATACCGACGATGATTTTCGCATTTATTCCGCCGTGGTGCATGACGGCACGCGGGTTATTCAGGTTGCGGAATCGCTCAATCACCGGCATGAGGCATTGATCGCGAGTGTCAGTGCGCAGTTCCTGCCGATCATTTTGCTTATTCCCGCCGTGATCATCGGAATTATTTTTGCCGTGCGCCAAGGGTTGCAACCGGTGCGCCGCGTGCGCGATGATATTGAGGCGCGCAGCGAAGGCAACCTTTCGCCGATTGAGCAAGATGACGCGCCTGATGAAATCCACACCATGATCACGGCCGTCAACCGGTTGATGGAAAAGCTTGATGCGGCATTACGTGCCGAGCGGACCTTTACCGCGCACAGTGCGCATGAACTGCGCACGCCCATTGCGGCCGCGTTGGCACAGACGCAGCGGCTTTTGCTGGAGCTTCCCCGCGATCATCCGGGGCTTAAACGCGCGCAGCAGACCGAAGAATCGTTAAAACGCCTGTCAAGGTTGTCTGAAAAGCTGCTTCAGCTTGCCCGTGCCGAGGCCGGGGTGGGGACGAGCCCGACGGGAAAAAATCAGAAGCTTGGCACAACATTGGGGCTTGTGATTGATGACCTTGAACGGGTGTCAGACGGGGCGGGGCGCATCCGGTGGGATGGCAAAAATGCCGCGGCGCTCAACGCCAATATTGATGTCGATGCCTTTGCGATTTGTATGCGCAACCTGATTGAAAATGCGCTTAAACATGGCGATGACAGCCAGCCGGTGGCGATCGAGGTTGTTGGCAGCAACGTGATTACGGTGTCCAATGACGGCGATGTTGTCGACCCCAAGGACATGACGGAGCTTACCGCACGGTTCAAACGATCGCACACCAAGGCGCGCGGGGCGGGATTGGGGCTTTCGATTGTTGAAACCATCATGCGCAACACCGGCGGCAAACTCACCCTGCAGTCCCCACGCCCCGGCAAACCGGACGGCTTTATGGCGGAGCTTTGGTTGCATCAGAGTTAAGTGGGGGCAGGGCGTGAATGGCCCGCCCCCATTTTCTGTCTGGCAGGCGAGTTATGGTGCCGGGCAGACTTTGGGCAGGTCATATTCGCCGCGAATTTCCGAAAGACCATCGGCCAGTTCGCGGCGGCGTTGTTCGGCGGCGGTGTCGTCACTGATTTTGGCGTCTTTTGCGACGATTTCGGGATACAGCGTGCGGGCCTGACTTTCTTGTCCCTGATCGGAATAGGTCAGGGCTTCAAGCCACAGACCGGCAAGGGCGAAGTCCGGGGTGGCGGACTGTTGGGCGATATCAGCCTTGCCAAGGGCGGTTGCGTGATCGCATTTGGCAAGTGCGGTCAGCCCGGCAAAGGCATCATCGCCGATCTTGGCCTGAATCCTGTCGCGTTTTTCTTTTTGCGCGGCTTCGAAGCTTTCACGGGTTGCGGCATCTGCTGAGGCGCCAGAAATGGCCCCGGCGGTGGCACCCGCAGCCCCACCATAAACGGCAGATCGTGCCGCGGCCTCGGCCGGGTTGCCACCAAAGATCGCAGCGGTGACAAAGCCGCCGACCGCGCCGGAAATCGCGCCAAGTCCAGCCCCCTGACCGGCATATTCCCCGGTTTTCCCCGTGCAGCCCGAAAGGGTGGCAAGTGAAAGGCTAAGGGCGGTGGCAGCAACAACAAGACGCATGACAATTCCGATCCGTTTTGAATGTGATGAGATCAATCTATACGGGCAAATTATGGATGGAAAGTGACGGCGCGGCGCGTGGGTTATTTCCCAACCCCGACCTTGATGGCCAGTTTGCGAAGCGGGCCGATGCGGTTGATCGCGGTCAGGCCCGCATAGCGCAGGTCGCGCAGAGTTTTGGGTTCAAACATTGAGGCACGGTTGAGCAGGTCAATGCCCCCGACACGAGCCAGCGTTTTGGGCAACTGTTTGCGTTCGTAGGATTTCAGCAGGCTGGTCGCGCCGATGTCCTCATTATTGTGTTTGGCGCGGGCGATTAATTCGGCCAGCGTTTCGATGTCATGCAGGCTCATGTTTAACCCTTGCGCGCCGATGGGCGGGACAACGTGGGCGGCCTCAGCAATAAGCGCCAGGCGCGCAGATATCAGGCGGGCGGGGACTTGTGAAATCATCGGCCAGACCGCGCGCGGGCTGGCGACGGTAAGGGGGCCAAACAGGTTCATGGTGTCTTGGGTGATTTCGGCGGAGAGTGCTTCGTCGCTGAGCGCATTGAGGTCAGCGGCACGCTTGGCCGGGACCATCCAGACCACCGAAGAACATGGCTTGCCATTCAGATCGGGCATCGGCACGAGGGTCAGCGGTCCGCCGGTGCGATGAATTTCGGTTGAGATGTTATCGTGCGGTTGGTCGTGGGTGACGACAAACACCATCGCACTTTGATCATAGGCCCAGCGTTTATGCTTTATGCCCGCCATCTCACGGAGCGATGAATTGCGCCCATCCGCGGCAATGACCAATTTGGCCTCGACCGTTTCGCCGTCAGACAGTTCGATGACGCCCGCCCGTGCGGTGCCGGTAAAGCCGGTGACGGTGGTGGCAAAGCGAAAATCGACGTTCTCAAGTTTAGCGAGCTTTGCCATCAGGGCGACACGGGCGGCCTTGTTTGAGACGTTCCAGCCAAAGAAGCCTTGTGTGGTTTCAGCGCCGTCAAAGTCGGCGGTTTCGCGCGGGGTGCGGGTTTCGCCGCCGGCATCAACAATGCGCATGACGCGAAGCTCGGCCCCCGTCGGTTTGATGGCATCCCAGACACCGGCCTTTTTCAGGGTGGCGATGCCCGGTTCCAAAAAGGCGGTGGTGCGTAAATCGGTGCCTTCGCCAATGTCGGCGGGGGCCGGATCGACAATGATGACCGAATGTCCGTCGGCCGCCAGCCGTGCTGCTGCACTCATGCCAGCGATGCCGCCGCCTGCGATCAGAATATCGGTTTTGATCATTGTCGTCATTCCTCGTCAATTGCCGTGCGCGTATGCTGTCATTTGGGGCAATGTGCCCGTTTGGCCCGATGGACGCAATGGTTTACGTGGTGGTGGTTATACGCCGTGATTTGGGCAATTGGATTGATGCAGATCGTCTGCGGATTGTGTGCAGTGCGGGGCATGAGCACGGGGATGAACACGGGGATGAACATCGGGCGCGGGCATTATGCCTGTGACGGGCAGTGGATATGCGGATGCGGGGATTGCGTCATGGGGCTGTATCAGCCATTTTGGCAAGGTTCGCCCCGCGATGCGCGTGTTTTTGCGCGTATGCCACCATAGGATATTTGTCATGATTGCCTGGGTTTATCTGTTTATTGCGATTGGTCTTGAAGTTGTCGGGACAGTGTCGCTTAAATTCTCCAACGGATTTACCGATTGGCGGTTTTCGGTCCTGACCCTTGGTGTCTATGGTTTGAGTTTCTGGGTGTTGTCGCTGACGCTCCGCGTTATTCCGATTGGCACGGCCTATGCGGTTTGGGCCGGGCTTGGCACCGCAGCGATTGCGGTGATTGGTTTGGTGTTTTTCAAGGAACCCATGACCGTGATGAAGGGTGTTTTCCTTCTGATGATTATTGGCGGCGTTGTGGGCCTTAAGGCGATCAGCAGCGAGAGTTAGGCCCTAATTTAGCAATGGTTTTTGCATGACGTGCCATGTCGGCGGCAAAATCGGTATGGCGGGGTGACCAGCCAAGGTCTTGCATGGCCTTGGCACTGCTAAGCTTTTGATTATGGGCAAGGCCGCGGGCCCAGTTGCCAAAGCGTGCCATGGCGTCAGCCGTGCTGATGGTGTCAATCTGACAGTTTTCCGATCCGAAATGTGTGGCGATCAGTTCGGCGACCTCACGGGTTGAGACATCATTGATCGCCGATCCGATATAGCTTTCGCCGGGTTTGGCCTGTTCAAGGGCCAGACGGTAAAGGTCTGCGATATCATCGGCATGGACCATGGGTTGATAGATATGATCGCCGCCGACAAGGGTGACGCGGTTGTCGGTTTGTGCGGTTTCGATGTCGCGCGCAAGTATTCCACTTTGACCCTTATCCCCGGTGTCGTAAACGCAGGACGGGTGAATAACGATGCCCGCAAGATTGGCGGCCGACAGAACCCGTTTGATGCCGGTTAACCCCCATAGAAATTCCGGCAAGGGATCAAAGGGGGTGGTTTCATTAACGGCGGTCACGCCGGGTGATGTCGGGAGTGCGTTGGTTTGGGGGTACATCCAGTTGCCGCCGGTATAGATAAAGCGCACCGGACCGGAGTGATGTTGCTTTAGACGTGTAAGCGCCGGGATCAAGTGATCCAGCAATGTTTCATCCATTTGCGCCATGGCATCGGAAAAATCACAGGCGGTGTGAATGGCCGCGTCGATATCTGGTAAATCCGCGCACCATTTTTCGGGACGCGTGATGTCACCGGGGATTGGTGTTGCCCCGGCTGTGATCAGTTTGTTCTTGCTGATATCGGACCGGGCAAGGGCGATGACGTGATGATCATGGGCGATCAGGTTTTTAACAATCGCCGATCCAATCAGGCCGGTGCCGCCGGTGATAAAAATGCGCATCGTTGGTTTTCCTTTTTGGGATGTGATGCGCGATTTATCAGACCTCAACCACGGTTGGGGTCAAGCGGGTTTTTGTCGGGGACAAAAAAAGCCGGGCGGAAGGGGAGCCCGGCCATTCATGCGTCCGCGGACAGGTACAGGTGTTTCTGTTTATCGGGCCAACCACCCACCATCAACGGCAACGACCGTTCCGTGTACATAGTCGGCTGCTCGCGAGGCGAGGAATACGGCGGTTCCTCCAAGGTCTTCGGGCTCGCCCCATCGGCCTGCGGGGATGCGGGCGAGGATTTCGGCATTGCGTTTGGGGTCGTCTTGCAGGCTCTGGGTGTTGTCGGTCCGGAAATAGCCGGGCGCGATGGCGTTGACGTTGATGCCCTTTGCGGCCCATTCGTTGGCCAAAAGGCGTGTCAGTCCCAGCAGGCCACTTTTGGCGGCTGTATAACCGGCGACGCGAATGCCGCCCTGAAAGGAAAGCATGGACGCCGTGTTGATGATCTTGCCGCTGCGGTTTTCGCGAACCCAGTAACGGGCTGCGGCCTGACTGAGCCAGAGTGCGGCGGAGAGGTTGATGTCGATGACATCGTCCCAGTCCTTGCGGTCCAGTTCCAGCGTGTCGGCACGGCGGATGATCCCGGCATTGTTGATCAGAATGTCGAGACCGCCAAACGTGGCCACGGCATGATCAATGATGGCCTGTGGCGCGTCATCCGCGCTGATGTCTGCCTGCATTCCCACGAAACGACGGCCATTTGCCTCGACCGCGTTCTTGCAGTCGTCCATCGGCGAGCGTTGTACGCCCAAAATATCCGCGCCAGCCGCCGAAAGGGCCTGTGCCATGGCGAGACCCAGACCACGCCCGGCGCCGGTGATGATGGCAGTTTTTCCTGAAAGATCGAACATGGGATCCTATTTCAAATTGGTGGTTGCGATGTGGTCCATGTCTTCGAATACCTGATTCTCGCCAGCCATGGACCAGATAAAACCATAGGATGCCGTGCCGACACCGCAATGGATTGACCAACTGGGCGCAATCACGCATTGCTCGGGTGCGACGACCAGATGACGGGTTTCGTGCGGTTCGCCCATGAAATGGAAGATGCGTTCGTCGGTGGGCATGTCAAAATAGAAATAGACTTCCATCCTGCGGTCATGTGTGTGACAGGGCATGGTGTTCCAGTTGCTGCCGTCAGCCAAAAGCGTCATTCCCATGAGCAGTTGAGCCGAGTTGCAGATTTCGGGGTGCACGTATTGATGTATGGTGCGCACGTTGGCCTTTGAGGCGTCCCCGAGATCAATGCGGCGCGTGTTTTCAAACGGGATGTGCGTCGGGTTATGGACCTGATGTGCGGGGGTCGAGACAATGTAATACCTTGCCGGGTCTTTCGGGTCGGTGCTTTCGAAGGTGATGTCGTTCTGTCCTGCGCCGATATAAAGCCCGTCTCGCTGTTTCATGTCGAACCTGGTGGTGCCGAACTGGATGGTGCCGGGGCCGCCAAGGTTGATGACGCCAAATTCGCGCCTTGAGATGGTGCCGTCCTGGACCTCGATAGAGGCATCGTTAAAATGCAGCGGTGTATCGACCGGCGCAGCACCCCCAACGATCATCCGGTCATCCTGAACATAGAAAACGTTGATCGCGCTGCTTTTAAACACGTTGTCGATCAGGAACCGTTCGCGTAAGGCCTCGGTATCGAGCTTGGCGACATCGTCAGGGTGATTTGAACGATAGATATGCAAAGTTCTTCTCCTTGATTAATTCATGGGGGATTAATTCATGGGGTTCGATGTCACTGGAAGACCAGATTAGGCAGCCATAGCGAGATCTGAGGCACAAAAGCGACGAGCAGAAGGACTGCGATCAACGGCACCAGAAATGGCATGGTTGCCGCGACGCAACGCTCGAACGTAAGGCCGGAGATGCTCGAAAGGACGTAAAGCACAACACCCACGGGTGGTGTCAGCAAGCTGATCATCAGCGTCAGGACCATGATCACGCCGAAATGGATCGGGTCGAACCCAAATTGCACCGCCACGGGCAACAGCACCGGTACAAGGATGATCATGGCTGCGATTGTTTCCATAAAGCACCCGACAACGAGCAAAAGCGCAAGGATGATCAGTGTCAGCATCGCTTTGCTGTCTGTCAGTTCGAGCAGGTAATTTGATAGCTCGACCGCGACATTGTTGCTGGTGAGAATCCAGGCGAAGATGGAGGCGGCCGCAACGACGAACAGAACCACGGCGGTGGTTTCAATCGAGCGCAGAGAAACCCATAGCAACCGCTTAAGGTTCAGGGACTGGTAAACAATCAGTCCGAGAAACAGGGCATATGCGGTTGCCGCAATGGCGGCCTCTGTCGGTGTGAGAATCCCTGTGATAATTCCACCAGCAACGATGACCGGGGTCATTAGCGACAGGAAGGCCTCCTTGGTCCGGACTGTCAGATTGCTGATGCGAAATGCGGCGTCAACAGGGTAACGGCGTTTGCGCGCGATGACAGCGATCATGACCATCAGCGAAAGCGCCATCAGAAGGCCCGGTACGAAGCCCGCCGCAAACAGCTTGCCGATAGAGGCGGAGGCCAGCACACCATAGATCACCATCGGCAGGGACGGCGGAATGATGGGTCCGATGGTCGAGGATGCAGCGGTGATGCCGACGGAAAATTCGGTATCATATCCGGCGTCTTTCATCGCCTTGATCTCGATCGAGCCCAGTCCGCCTGCATCGGCAACAGCAGCACCAGACATGCCCGCAAACACCACGCTGGCGCCTACGTTGACATGGCCGAGCCCACCGGGCAACCAGCCAACAACGGCCTTGGCAAATTCGAATATCCGGTTGGTGATTCCTGACGAATTCATCAGGTTGCCAGCAAGAATGAAGAATGGCACAGCCAGCAATGGGAAGCTGTCAACGCCGCCCACCATTCTGTGCAACACGACGAGGTCGGGAACCTGACCGCTGATCATAACGAAAATCAGTGAACCGCCGCCAAGTGCAACGGCGACGGGGGCGCCCATCAACATAAGCAACAGTGTGGAAATGAAGAGAATGGCGATCATTGTCCGACCTCCGTGTTTTGGGAAGGCCTAATGAGTGCCCAGGCGTTCATCAGCGCGCGCACCGTCATCACGACAAGCGCAAGTGCAACGGTGTAGTAAACGTAGGATTTTGAGAGATCGATCGACATGAGCGTTTGGTGCTGGGTCGCGTTCGCGATCTGTATGGTCAGAAAAACGCTGTATCCATAGAACGCCACTTGTAGAAGTGCCGCGGCCTCGCCGACATAGCGTTTGGTCTTGCGAGGGAGCAGCATGACAAAGAAATTGATGGAAATATGGGCGCGCGTTCTGAGCGCATAGGCCGCACCAAAGAAAGTCAGCAGGATCAAAAGTTGTCGGGCGACTTCCTCGGTCCAGACGGCGGAGCTGTCGAGCGCATAGCGTGTGAAGAACTGCCAGAATACGACGCTCGCCAGAGTCCAGAAGATGGGAACGCAAATCCAGCCTTCGACGGGGGTGTCGCGCCAGTCGAACGATTGTTCGACGTCCTCGATAAACATGTCGGCTTCCGCCACGTCATGTTCGAGCTGTTCGGGTATGTCTTTCATGCAATTCATGTCCGAAGAAAAGGCTTACAAACCGGTGATCAGGGAAAGGCAAGGGGCCGACCCGTGTCTGGCCGACCCCTGCGCCCGGGAGGACTCGCCGTTATTTGATGGCCTGGAAACGGTCATAAATGTCTTGTGGCCAAGATGCGTACTTTCCGTTGTGTACTTTCATGGCTGCCGAGCGGAAGGCTTCGCGATCAACGTCTTCGATTACCTCGACGCCCTCACCGCGGAACCAGTCCGCAAGTTCATTTTCAGATTTCAGAATGTCGCTGCCAGCACCTGCTGCTGCTTCCTTGAGGACGGTAGAGAATATCTCTTTGTCGGCATCTGACATCGCGTCCCAACGTTGACCGGCAACGACGGTCACAAGGCTGTCAATGATGTGTCCGGTCAGAGAGATGTATTTTTGGACCTCGTGGAATTTTTTGAATTTGATGGTGGGCAGCGGGTTTTCCTGACCATCCACAGCCCCCTGCGAGAGGGCGAGGTAGACTTCAGAGAATGCAATCGGTGTCGCGTTGGCACCGACCGATTCCGCAAACATCTGGAACAGGGGGGCCGGTGGTACGCGCAGCTTCATGCCTTTCATGTCGGCGGGAGTTTTGATCATCTTGTTGGAGGTGACCATGCGGCGGCCATAATAGGTTAGCGAGACAATCTCGTGGGCAGCTTCTTTCTTGTATTCAGCGCCCATGTCGCGGAACAGGTCGCTATTGGCATAGGCATTGAAGTGATCAAAGTCGCGCAGCATGAAAGGGCCGCTTGGAATTGCCAGTGGGCCATACACGCGGCCAACAAAGGTCGACCCGGTATAGATGATGTCGACAGTGCCCAAGCTCAGGGATTCGTTGATCTCGCTTTCCTTGCCAAGTGAGGCAGCAGGATAAACTTCGATCGTGTAGCGACCATCGGTTCGCGTGTTGATTTCATCAGCCGCCCATTCGGCCCACTCATGATAGGGCGTCGATTCTTCATAGACGTGCGCCCACTTAAGGTTTTCTGCCTTTGCCCCCCCTGCAAGCAGCGGCAAAGCGAATGCTGTGATGGTGCAGATAGCAGTTTTTTTCAGTCGTTTCAGTTGTGATGACATGGATGCCTCCTCCAATGATAATGAATTTTTCGTTTTTATTATTGAAACTTTCCTATCACACATCATGTTGTCGTACAAGCTGGGAAAAGACGATTGTTGTTGGCGCGATTTCCAGGCAGGTCAATGGAACGAGGCTTGCGCCATACTCGTATGATAAGCTAAAGCTTCTCCGTGAATGCAGGCGCAAACAACAAAGAACAGGGCATGACTGCAAAACTTGAACCGAGAAAAAGTCTTTCCGCGCAACTTGTCGCCGAACTTCGCGAACAGATTGCAAACGGCACGTTTGCACCTGGTGACAAGCTGCCGTCGGAAAACGAGCTGATGCAGACATATGAGGTCAGCCGGACGGTTGTGCGCGAAGCAATTTCCGGGCTGCGTGCGGATGGTATTCTCATCACCCGTCAGGGCGTTGGCGCATTTGTGACCAATCAGACCGGTAAGCGACTAGAACCATTTGATCCGCTTGATCTTAAAGCCGTTTTGCACATGATCGAGTTCCGCAAGGCCATTGAAATGGAAGCCGCAGAATTTGCCGCGGCACGCCGTGATGACAATGATCTTAAGGAACTCAAGAGCAGGTTCGATGAACTGACCGCAAATGCGCTTGATGCCAAGGAATTTGTGCTGCCCGATTACAATTTTCATCTTGCGATCGCGCGGGCGTCACACAATCCCTACTTCCTTCAGATCGAAGAACATATCGGCGCACAGATTATCCCGCACTCCAAGCTTCACGTTCTTGCGCCGGACATCCCTGAGGACTTGTCCTTTTTAAAGGCCGTTCAGGTGGAACATGAACATATCTATCGCGCGATCGTTGACGGCGATGTTTCTGGCGCACGGGCGGCGATGCGCACCCATCTTGAGCATAGTCAGGAACGCTACGGCCGTTATGTATCAGCCGTCTAAAGCCGGGCAGATGCCCGGCTTTTTGACGTTCTGTGGCAAATGGTCTTAGTTGGCGACTTCGAAAATTCCGTCGATTTCGACTGCCACACCAAGCGGCAGGGACGCAACACCAACCGCAGAACGGGCATGTTTGCCAGCATCGCCAAAGATTTCGACCATGGTGTCGGACGCGCCATTGACGACTTTGGGTTGATCGGTGAAGGCCGGGTCGGAATTGACAAAGGCGTTGAGTTTGACAACGCGGGTGACTTTATCAAGATCACCAATCGCGGATTTCAGCTGTGCGACCAAGTTCAGCGCACAGAGGCGGGCGGCTTTTTGGCCGTCTTCGACCTGATAATCCTTACCGAGTTTGCCGACAAACTTCAGTTCGCCATTTTCCATGGTGATCTGACCCGAGATATGGACAAGGTTGCCCGCAATAACATAGGGCACGTAATTGGCAACCGGGGCGGTGGCGGCGGGTAGGGTGATGCCAAGGTCGGCAAGGTGGGCGTCAATTTTTCCAGCCATGAGGATGGGTCCTTCTTTACTGTGGGGACGAAGAATGTTGCGGCAAACTTAGCGATCTTGGCGTGCGAACAAAACAGTTTCTTTTGTCCGGTGCGGTGTTTGGCCGATGAGGAGGGCTGAGCAGGGTTTTCAGATTATTGAGAAATTTGAATTTGCCATCGATGCCAAAGCCCTCCACAACTGTATGCTGAATATTATGCGTTCCGAATGTCGGTTCTGGCAAAAACACTCACGTAAAAAAGGCGGCATTCATGTCATTTGGGGATCGGTTGAATAATTTGCATGGCGGGTGGTTGGCCCTGTTGGGGGTTCTGATTATTTCGCCGGATGCGATGTTGATCCGTCTGATCAAGGCCGACGACATCACAGCGACATTCTGGCGGCTGGCCTTTTTGACAACGGCGCTGTTGTTGATCGCGCTTTGGCGGGGCGCACGGCGCGGCGATAGCATCGTTGCATCGGTATTGCCGGGCAAGTACGAACTTCTGACCGGGATGTTTTATGGCGGCACTTGTGCGTTTTTCATCCTGTCGGTGCGCAATACAGATGCGGCCAATACCTTGGTGATCATTTCGGCAACCCCGCTTCTGGCCGGGTTGATGGGGGTGTTTGTGTTTAAACGCGCCCAGCCAATGCGCACATGGGTGGCATCGGTGGTGGTCGTCGTCGCCCTGATTGGGATTGTCGGTGCTGGATTTGGCGGGGAGAATGCGCTTGGCGACCTTTTGGCGCTATGTGCGGCCTTCTGCATGGCAGGGTTTTTCAATGTCCTTGGCGCGCGTGCGGAAATTGATGCGGTCAAGGCGATGCTGTTTGGTGCCTGTATGTCGACCCTTGCCATGGTTCCCGGCGCGCACCCGACCGAGGTCTATGGGCTTGACTGGGTGTGGCTTTTGATGCTGGGTTTTTGGGTGTTGCCGGTATCTTTCCTGTTTATTTCAGCAGGGGCGCGCAAAATTCCGGCCGCCGAAGTCGGGCTTATTATGCTCAATGAAGCGATCCTTGGATCGTTTCTGGTGTGGGTGGTGATCCATGAAGTGCCAAGCAACACGACATTGATCTGTGGGGCCGTGGTGATTGTGACCCTTGTTGTGCATAGCATTTTGGGCATGCGGGCGGGTCGGCGGTTGCGCGCGACGGCTGCCCAATAGGGGCCATCACAGGCAAGCCAGACAACAGACTTTATCGAAACAATGCAAAAGGCGGTGTCAGATGTGACGCCGCCTTTTGGCTTTTCGGGCAGGTTGGTTTGGTGGGGCGGGTTCAGGTTACTGTCAGGTTGGGACGATAAAGATTTGGGGTCGGTTCGATGAGCCGGTTGCTCCACGTCCGCGCGGGGCATGTCGTCCGCCAGATTTTGCGAGTATCCATGTCCCGATCCAATGTGCCATTCGGTTTACCCTTCAGGTCCTCATCCCAAGATAAAGGTAAAGTATCGTCAGGGTGGGCTGGCATCGATTACCGGTGGGTGATTGTTGCGATGGCGCTTTATTTTGCGCTGGGCCTGAACTGGAAAGTGCTGGAGCATTTTTACAGTATTCTGGGCGGGCTTATTGATTATGACCTTGGCTTTGCGATTAGTGCGCCGTTTGTGTTGCTGTTTGGGTCGCTTATTCTTTTCACGCCATTTTCGTTTAAATATCTGCTCAAGCCGTTTTTTGCACTTTTGCTGATCACCGGTGCACTTTCAAATTATGCCATGGTGAAATACGGCATCGTGTTTGACCGCAGCATGATTGAAAATATTGTCGAAACCAACACCACCGAGGCATTTTCATATCTGAATATGCAGTCGGTCCTGTGGTTTGTTGTAAGCGGCCTTGTGCCGGTTGTAATCCTGATTTTGATGCCGATCCGCTATCCAGCGACGATTGTGCGTGGGGTTGTGCAGCGGGTTGCGATGATGTTGATCCCGTTTGTATTTTTGGGTGGGCTTGCCGGGCTTTATTTCAAGGATTACGCATCGGTCGGGCGCAATCACAAGGTCCTGGGCAAGGAAGTTTCGCCGGTGAATTACTTTACCGGGGCCATTCAATATACCAAACGGCGGTATATTTCATCGTCGATGGCGTTTCGCACCGTGGGCGATGATGCCCATCAGGTTGTTAAGGTCGCCAATGGCAAGCCGACATTGATGTTTCTGGTGATCGGGGAAACAGCCCGGGCGCAAAGTGTACAGGCCAATGGGTATGGGCGGCCGACATCGGCATTTACCGGCAAAATTCCCGGTGTTCTTGCCTTTCAAAATGTGCGGTCGTGCGGGACGGCAACGGCGGTATCGGTGCCCTGCATGTTTTCGACCATGGGGCATGACAATTACGATGGTGACGTCGCGCGTCATAGCGAAAGCCTGATGGATGTTCTGGCCAAGGCAGGGGTATCTGTGCTGTGGAAGGAAAATGACGAGGGATGCAAGGGGGTGTGTGACCGCACCAACCATGTTGACATTAACCCCGATGATTTCCCTGATTATTGCGCGAATAGCAGTTGCCTTGACGAGGTGATGCTTGAGGGGCTCGATCAGGAAGTTGCCCGTCTTTCGGGCGACCGGTTGGTGGCGTTTCATGTGATGGGCAGCCACGGGCCGACTTATTTCAAACGGTATCCTGATGAACATCGGTTCTTTACGCCCGATTGCCAGCGCAGCGATATCGAGAATTGCACGCAGGAAGAACTGATCAATACCTATGACAATACAATCCGCTATACCGATTTTGTGATTGCGAAACTGATCAAGCAATTGGCGGGGTATCAGGATCGGTTCAATACCGTGTTGCTGTATGTGTCAGACCACGGGGAATCATTGGGGGAAAGTGGCATGTATCTGCATGGCGCGCCTTATGTGTTTGCCCCCGATGAGCAGACCCATGTGCCGATGTTTACATGGATGTCACCGGGATTTGCCGCGTCGCGCAATATCCAACCCGATTGTCTTGATACAGCAGCCCGAACCGGCAGCTTTTCACATGACAATCTGTTTTCCACCGTGCTGGGCGTGATGCGGGTTCAAACCAAAGTCTATCAGCCAAAGCTTGATATATTTGGCGGTTGTGAAGACAGCATTTATCGTGTGGATCTGGGCGCGGACCTCAGCACAGATATGGGCGCAGAGCCGCAAGTCGATGCTGGTGTAAAGGTGCAGTAACATCGATCCTTGACAGATGCGGGCGATCCCGGTTAGTTGAGTGAGCTCAGTGAGTTTGCTCATTTAATCGAGGTGGCCGATGAATTCCCGGATCAAGCAGCGCGCAGAAACCCGCCAGAAAATTCTTGAGGCGGCGCGGAGCTGTTTTAACCAGTTCGGTTTTGAAAAGGCCTCCACCCGCGCCATTGCCGCGCAGGCCGGGGTCGCCGAGGGGACCATTTTCAGCCATTTTCCGAGCAAGGAAGAACTGGTTGTCGCCAGCCTTGGCGAGCATCTGGCCGAGGCGATTGAACGGGGGCTTCATACGATGGAGCCCGATTGGTGCTTTGTCGACAAGCTGATGCATATTGCGTCTTACCGCTTTGCCCAGATTGCCTTTCAGCCGGGGCTTTGGCAGGTAATCTTGCAGCAGGTTGTGTTTACGCCGCGCAAAGGGGCGGTGCAGGACATGATGCAGGGAAGCGGGCTTTTGTGTGCGATCACAGCCCTGATTGAGGATGCGCAACTTGACGGGGAACTTAACCCCGACATCCCGGTAAACGTGATTCGCAAGACGATCATGGCGCTGTTTTTATTCACCATTCATCAGCATATCAGCCTGCAAAGTTTTGATTGCGAAGACATGTGCGCGACCTTGCGTGAATTGCTTGAGGCGCAGGTGGCGGGGCTTTGGATCTGTGAGCCGGTTCTTGCGGGTTGAGGCGAAGTTATTCATTCGTTTTGGTAGGCTTAGAAAGGCTGTCCAGCGATGTCGTGGCGCTGGTAAGCGTTAAAAACATAAATTCAGAACGGCTGTCGGATAAATTGGCTTTAATAATAATTGTTTGTTTATTGCATATGTAATCGCCCATAATGCCATTGTGCCCACATAAGTTGTTTTTCAGTTCCGGTGCTTGGGGGAAGGTCAGTGTTAGTTGATGAAATTGTAGAGAGTATCGATAACCAAGGCCCTAGAAGTTATTACGCATTCGAAACGTTTGTCATGAATTTAATGAGTCGGCACATCGAAAAGCAGGGCAAAACATTTGAGGCATCTAATGCGAAAGTGCTTGATATTGACGCTCTGGCACCACAGGGGTTCGATAAATTCTTAGGTTCAACCGTTCTCGAGATTAAATTCAATACAATAGGTATATCAGTATCTAGTTTTCTAGATAAAACGATTACTCGATACTTGGAAGCCTACGAGCTATTGAGATTTCAGAATTTACTCATAGTTTCTGCCAAAAGAATTCCAGATAGAATTAAACACAAAATAATAAATTCCTTCGGATCTAGATCTGTTCCTTTCAATGTTGAGTTGTGGGGGCCGGAAGACCTTAATAAAATAGCAAGTAAACATAAGAATTATTCAGAAAAGATTGCGCAGAATTTATTCTCACTCCGAATAAATTCTGCGATGAATAAGGATAGCAAAGACTGGAAGGTGGAAAGAGATGAGATAATTTCCAAGTTGAAAACGTTTTATGATAAAGGACAGTTTTCTTTATTTCTTGGAGCTGGTGTATCCAGTAGTGCTGGGATGCCAGACTGGAATACGCTCCTCAACTCTCTTTTTGTGAGCTACCTCACGCAGGAATTTGACGACGATATAGCCATTGATGACTCAGACATTAGTGATCTTGTTACCAGACTTAACAATATCGATGAGCCATCCGCATTAATGGCTGCACGATATTTACGAAAAGGGCTTTCAAAAAGGGAGGGGGAATCAAAGGATTTCATCTCCGCTGTAACAAAAAATCTCTATAAGTTAAGAGATGGGGCTTTTCCCGTAGAATCTAACTTGATTAAATCAATTGCTTCAATGTGTCTCCCTCGGAGGACTGGAGCAAAGGTTAAATCTGTTGTTACTTATAATTTTGATGATCTATTAGAACGTCAGCTAAAGAATAATGATATCTTACATCGGTCAATATATACAGATAATGAAAGATATGATCCGGATGAGCTTCCATTATACCATGTTCATGGGTTTTTGCCCGAAGAGCAGGCGGATTATAATGGACTTGAGAATTCTACACTTGTGTTCTCAGAGGAAGGGTATCATCAAATTTATTCAGAACCTTACCATTGGTCAAACCTTGTGCAATTAAATTCATTCCGAGAAAGTAATTGTCTTATGATCGGTTTATCAATGACTGATCCAAATTTACGTAGACTTTTAGACATTTCTTCAAAGAATATTGAGCACAGTAAGCATTTTTCATTTATGAAACGTCTTTCCTCTGATGAATTTTGTTTTGAAGTAAAAAATGGAGAACGTGCAAAAGCTATCAATAACGTAGATGCTGCGGAGAAATTTCTGGAACGCCATCATACGTTAAATGAAGAGCTTATGAAGGAGCTCGGAGTAAATATCATATGGTATGAGTCCTATGATGAGATACCGCAGTTTATTAGTGATATTGCCAAGCATGGTAGCTGATCTTTGGTGACTCTGAATTTTTGTGCCGTAGATGTTTTTCATAAGACGGTTATCACATTACTTATTCGCCGATCAGATGCAGCACGACGTTCCGCCGATGCGTGGCGCGGCGATGCTCAAACAGATAAATCCCCTGCCATGTGCCCAGCATGGCAAAGCCATCAGCGACCGGAATGGTTAGCGACACATCGGTCAGGCTTGATTTGATGTGGGCGGGCATGTCGTCGGGCCCTTCGCAGGTGTGGCGATAGAGGCTTGGGTTTTCCTGCACCAGTTGGGCAAAAAACGTTTCAAGATCAAGACGCACATCCGGATCGGCATTTTCCTGTATCGTCAGGCTGGCCGAGGTATGGCGGACAAACACCGTCACCTGACCCGTGGCGATGCCGGTTTGCCCGATCCAGGATTGAACCATATCGGTGATTTCAATCAGGCCCTGACCATTGGTGCGAATTTCAAGGGTGGTTTGGTCTTGTGACAGCATGGCATCCCGTCCGGTTTGCGCCGCCGGACTGGACTTTGGTTTTGGCGTCTGGTCAGGCCGCGGTTTTGGCGTTGTCCTGATCGTAGAAGCGAAGGGCGGTCATGGCAAGGTTGCCAAATTCATAGCTGTCATGGATCAGGTCAGGTGTGTAACCGTCCGTGGCAGCGCCAAGGGCGACGTAAAACGGCATCAGATGATCGTCTTCGGGGTGGGCCTTGATCGCGTGCGGTGCCTGTGCACGGTAATCAAGCAGGGCGTTGATATCGTGGGTTTTGACCTTATCAACCATCCAGTTGGTGAAGTCCTGTGCCCATGGCTCAATCGGGCCTTCGGCGTGATCAAGCGTGCGAAGATTATGGGTCATTGCGCCACTGCCGATCACAAGAACCCCTAAATCACGCAACCCGCGCAGCTTTTTGCCCAGTTCGTAATGATCCGCCGGGCTGCCGTGGGTGAGCATGGATAACTGAAACACTGGAATATCGGCCGTTGGGCGGGCAAGGATCATGGGCATCCACGCCCCGTGATCAAGACCGCGCGCATCATCGGTTTTGGCCCCGATCAGATCGGCGATTTCGCGGGCAAGTGCGGGCGCACCGGATACGTCATAGCGCAGATCATAAAGCGGCTGGGGAAAACCATAAAAGTCGTGAATGGTTTCCTGACTTTTGGCGGTCGAGATGGTGGGAATGTCGGTTTGCCAATGGGCAGAAACCATCAGGATGGCCCGCACCGCGTCAAAATGAGCATCGAGTTCCTTGGCAAAGAAATCAAATGCCGGGGTGCTTTGGCGCGCGACCAGCATGGGGGAGCCATGCGAGATAAAGATCGGTGCGAAGCTTTGAGCGGTATTTGGGGATAGGGATGCGTTGGTCATCGGGCACCTCGGTCTATGACATCATTTGATGTCAATATGATCCGAAGGGACGGCGATGACCAGATGCGGTTCGTCAACAGTCTGTTGCCGATGCTGTCAGAGAGGGCGACAATTGACCCGAAAATGTTGTGCGGCATCGTCACGAGTTGTCAGGCCCTGACTGAGGCTTTCCATTAATTGTGCATATTCATGGCCGTGCGCCTTGTTTAAATGTTGACCATTGTCTGCAAGGAATAGGTCAGCGGTCAGAAAGGCCGTGCGTTTATTGCCATCAATAAATGGATGATTGCGTGCAATCCCCTCGGCATAGCTTGCGGCTAATACGAAAAGATCAATTTCGCCATAGACATAGAGATTTTGTGGGCGTGCGAGTGCCGATTCAAGCAAAGGCGCATCGCGTAAGCCATGAGAACCACCACCAATTTCAATGATGGCTTCATGTGCGGCATCGACATCAGTCCGCGTGACCCATAAGGGTGTGGTCATCGTTGTGCCAGTTCGATGATGGTCTCGCGGTGATAGTCGGCTCGTTCGCGGATTTGACGTTTACGGTCATCAGTCAAGTTTACTGCGGTATCGGTTAAACGGCGGTATTCATCGGCAGAGATGAGAACGAGGCGATCACGCTGATGGCTGGTGATGATGACAGGCTCTTGCATTGCCACATCACTGAATGTGCCAATGTTGTTTTTGAATTCTGTTGCTGAAACGCGCGTCATGATTGGCTCCAGATTGAATTGGATGTTATGGCTATAATATCTACAATATCCATAATGTCCAATTTAATGGTCATTAGAGCCGATCAGTCGGCGATACGAAAACAGGGTCGGGCCTGTGATATGGCCCAACCCTGTCAACATGTAGCACGAAAATATGTGTGTTATTAGAAGCCGTTTTAGCGTTTGCGGCCAAACAGCATCAGCAGCACGCCACCGATAACACCAGCAATCCCGGCAATCAGATACCAGATGGTTTCATCGGTGTAGCGACCAACCAGTGTTTCGGAAATCTGGTCAACGGCACTTTCCGATGCGTTATAGCCGGTCACCAGAAGGGCAACGCCGATCACAAGAATGACAACGCCAAGAATACGACCCATGGACATGATGTTTGCTCCTGTCTTGTGTGTTTTGTTTCTAAAAGAATGCTTTTGAACATATTGAACAGAAACGATAACGCGGCTTGATTAAGGTTGTTCCAAGGCAAAGGAAAAACATCTTGTCTGGTCAGGGGATGCTTTTGGGTTTGCTGAAAATCAGAATGGCAGAGACATGGTGATTTCAACTGCACTGCTGTCGGTGTCGTCATCATCATTGGCAACCGACATCATGTGGCTGAGTGCAAGCTGACTGGTCAGTTGTCCAGTCTCAAAACCAAATCCGGTGCGCATACGCTGATTGCCGTATTCGTTGAGATTGCTTGCGAAGAACGGTGTGATGATGCCCAATTCACGCCCCTGATCATCTGAAAGCGCAAAGCCATAGGTGATGGTGCCACCGATGGTGTATTCGGTGTAATCGGCACGCCCGGCAAGATAGGTGCCTTCAAGGGCGGCATTGAGACCGGTCACTGCATCGGACAACCTTACACCACCCCCGATATTGAACGCGGTTTTGTCATCGTTGATTTCATCGGTGAAATCATAGATCAGGCCGGTTTCGATGAACGGTGAGATTATCAGGCTTTGGGTGGGCGTGAAATCATAGGCGGCTTCGATGGCCGGTTTGATTTGCCGGGTGTTGGAGCGGCTTGTGGCGTTATTCGTCCCGTCGCTTTCGGCATAGGCATCCACGGTTTTGCGTGCCGCCAAAAAGGCCAAAGACGGGGTCAGCGATACTGGCAGGGTTTCAATCGGGCGGACCCGATAAGAGGTGGTGAGTGCGGCATACCATATGTCTGATTCTGTGGTGCCCGATACGGCATTGTTATCGCGGGTGACATCAATGTCGCCCATGCCATATCCGGCTTCGCCAGTGATGGTCAGATTGGCAATCGGGCGGTAGATGACATAGGGCGATGCGACCCAACCGGTTTCCTGATAGCTGCCATTGTTAAAGGCGGTGGTCAGATCGGTATCATTATAGCCAAGTGAGATGCCCGCAATCAGAGCATCGGCAAAACGGTAATCCAGCCCGACATTATAGCCCCAGACATCCCCGTCATAGCGGCTGTCATTGGTGCCGTTGACATAGTCGTTATCAACCGAGGTAAAGGAGCCATGCCCCCAAACCGTAAACGGGGTGGCGGTATCAAAGGCCGCACGTCCGTCAATGCCGCTGGCACCACCCACATCGCCCTGATCTGTCGGGCCAAGGCCGAGCATTTGCATGCCAAGGCCTGTGGAGCTGTCAAAGCTGCCCATCATTGCCATGCGGCGCAGGGCATCGTTGCGGTCGGTGATGTTATCGGTGTTGCGATCATCATCATCGGCGGTGATGTCGGTCAGGCTGGTGCGATTGGTGGCAGTTTCGCGTATTGAGGAGGTAAGGCCCGGTACGTTATTGGTGTTGGAATTGTTGGCGGCACGGGTTACGGATGAGACGCGCGATGCGATATTTTGTTGAACAACCGTGGTCTGGGAGCGCGAGACGGCAGCGATCACAGCGGATGTGGTGCTGGCTGAGGATGTTGATGCGGCAACCGGTTCCGTTCCGGCAACGCAGGTCCCCGTGAAGTTGTACGTTGCGCCAAGGGCCTTTATGAAAAGCTGGCCATCTGTTGTGTCGGCCGGGATTTGAAGGGTGAGGGTGACAGTGTCGCCAATGATGGTGCTGCCGGGCGTGACCGACCGTGAATTGGCGGCGTTATTGTTGTCGGTATAGGTGAAGGTATAGTTGTTTGGCGAATTGCCACTTTGATGTGTGAAGGTGATCTTGGCGACCTCCCACGCGTTATAAGAACCGTTGCCCAGAACGCCATTGTTGGTGGTTGTCAGGTTCCAAAAACTGCAACCCGCGCTAATTGCGAGGGCGCCGTTGGCAAAGGGCAGCGATAATCCCGTCAGGGCCAGCGCATAGAGCCCTTTTTTCAAGAATGACTTACCAACGATCAGGGGCGAATGATCAGATCGCTCCTGTTTGAAGGTGCTTCTGTTCTTATACATTGTTCGCCATGCCCATATCCTTTTTGATCGGTGCCGACGGATCGGTCCCGTTGCAGGAGTATTAAAGGCATTACGCGGTGAGGGTTATCCTTAAGGGGGGAGTTGTGTCGATTTTTGACCAAAAGTGGATAGTGGTTGACCAAAAGTGGATAGCGAACGCGGTTGTTGGGCCGCGTCATCGTTACGCGGGCAGGGCGGCAATTACATCCGAACTTTGGGTAAGGTTGCAATATTCTGACGCCAGCACAGCGGCATAAAGATCAAACACGGTTTGCGCATCGAACCGTTTGCCGTTGGCGTCAAGCACATCAATCGCGGTGGTCGCATCAAGCGGCAGGTGGCAGTCAAAGCCAAGACAGTGCGCAGCACGGATCGAGACATCCATCGAATTATGAATGACAACGCCGGTAAAGATCAGGCGTTTAATGCCCCGGTTGCACAGGTGGTGTTCAAGGTCGGTGCCGATGAAGGCGCAATTAACAGATTTGGTGATGATGGTTTCGCCGTCAATCGGCAATGCTTCGTCCTTGAACGGTTGGCCGGGGCCGTTTGCGTAAAAGGTTGAGGCCGGGTTGGCTTCTTCGTGGCGGACATGGATCACGGGCAGGCTGGCGGCGCGAAACTTTGCCAGCAGATTTGCGATGGCATCAATGTAACCCGGATTGTTTTTGCTGTCCCATTTCGGATCGTCGATGGCCTTTTGCACATCAAGGACGATGAGGGCGGTGTCGTTTCCAAAGACGGGCATGTGGAAAATCCTTGTAGGTGGCCAAAAACAAAACCGGCCGGGAGATGATCCCGGCCGGTTTGCTGATTAAATCAGACGTCGTTCGGGTCTAGACCCTTAGGAACAACCGGTGGTCGCACCACAAGAGTCACATTTAAGGCAGGTGCCGTTGCGGACCAGGGTAAAGTTGCCGCAATCAGGGCAACCATCACCCTCGTAGCCCTTCATGCGGGCTTCGCGGATCTGGTCCATTTTGGCATCAACCTTGGCCGAGACTTCTTCGCCCGCCGTCAGGATCGCGTTGGTTTGCGGTGCTGATGGTGTGGCGGTTGTGGTTGGCGCACTTGCGGTTGTTTCGTGGCTGTGGCTATGACCGTCCGTGCCGGTTGATTTGACTTCAACCACGCGTTCTTCGGTCTGGGCACCGCCATCGACAACATAGAGGTTGCGACGCACGAAGCCGGAAGACGCGACTTTACGGATGGTTTCAATCGCCTGATCTTCGGATTTCTTGGCGGCTTCGCCAAGATCGCCTTCGGCCACACCTTCGCCAACCGCATCCGGGAGGATGTCGGACGGCTGAACATGGGCGAGGTCGTTACGACCAAGATAGGAGATCGCCAGTTCGCGGAACATGTAATCAAGGATCGAGGTCGACATCTTGATCGCATCGTTGCCCGACACCATGCCCGACGGCTCAAAGCGGGTGAAGGTGAAGGCTTCGACATATTCCTCAAGCGGTACGCCATACTGAAGGCCGATGGAAACGGCAATCGCGAAGTTGTTCATCAACGAGCGGAAGGCGGCACCTTCCTTGTGCATGTCGATGAAGATTTCACCGAGTTTGCCGTCTTCATATTCACCGGTACGCAGGTAAACCTTGTGACCGCCAACGGTGGCCTTCTGGGTGTAACCTTTGCGGCGGCCCGGAAGGGAACGACGGTCGCCACGGATGACGCGTTCGATGATTTTTTCGACAATCTGCTGCGATGCTGCCGTTGCCTTGGTGGCGGTTGGCTGATCAGCGTAATCGTCTTCTTCAACCAGGGCGGAGCTGAGCGGCTGGCTGAGTTTCGAGCCATCACGATACAGCGCGTTTGCTTTCACCCCAAGACGCCAAGACAGCATGTAAGCGTCTTTGCAATCCTGAATGTTGGCGCTGCTTGGCATGTTGATGGTTTTGGAAATCGCACCGGAGATGAACGGCTGGGCTGCTGCCATCATGCGGATGTGGCTTTCAGCCGACAGATAACGTTTGCCGATACGGCCACACGGATTTGCACAATCAAAGACCGACAGGTCTTCGTCACGCAGATGCGGGGCCTGTTCGAGCGTCATCGCACCACAGACATAGGTGTTGGCCAGTTCGATCTGTTTGCGATCAAAGCCAAGGGCGGCGAGCATGTCAAAGTCCATGCTGTTGATCGCCTTGGCATCGAGACCAAGCTGATTGATGCAGAAGTCATCGCCAAAGGTGTATTTGTTAAATACGAATTTGACGTCAAATGCGTTTTTAAGCGCACCTTCGACCTTGGCAATGGCATCATCGTCAAAGCCTTTGGCCTTGAGATCATCGTGGGTGATGGAGGGTGAGCCGACCAAGGTGCCGTGACCAACCGCGTATTTTTCAATGTCGCGGATCTGGTTTTCGGTATAGCCGAGCGTTGCCAAAGCAACCGGAACGGTGCGGTTGATGATTTTGAAGTAGCCGCCACCGGCGAGTTTTTTAAACTTCACCAGTGCGAAGTCCGGCTCGATCCCGGTGGTGTCGCAATCCATGACCAGACCGATGGTGCCGGTCGGGGCAATAACGGTGGTCTGTGCGTTGCGATAGCCATGCTTTTCGCCAAGCTCAAGCGCCTTGTCCCATGCAGCACGGGCGGCAACCGGAAGATCGGCATAGGGGCTGTCAGCAGCAACCAGCGGAACCGGATTGATGGCGAGGCCTTCGTATCCGTCCTGTTCGCCATAAGCGGCACGGCGATGGTTGCGCATGACGCGCAGCATTTCGTTGGCGTTGTCGCCATATCCCGGGAAGGCACCCTGTTCACCGGCCATTTCGGCGGAGGTGGCATAGGAAATACCACACATGATCGCGGTCAGGGACGCGCCAATCGCACGGCCTTCGTCGCTGTCATATGAAATGCCCATGCTCATCAGCAGGCCGCCGATGTTGGCATAGCCAAGACCAAGGGTACGGTAACGATAGGACAGTTCGGCAATACGGTCAGACGGGAATTGTGCCATCAGAACCGAGATTTCCAGAACCACGGTCCACAGACGCACCGCATGTTCGTAAGCCTCGATATCAACGCCGCCGTCATCTGAACGGAAGTTCATCAGGTTGAGCGATGCAAGGTTACAGGCAGTGTCATCAAGGAACATATATTCCGAGCACGGGTTGGACGCATTGATGCGACCCGAATTCGGGCAGGTGTGCCATTCGTTGATCGTGCTGTCGTACTGGATCCCCGGATCAGCGCAGGCCCATGCGGCTTCGCCGACTTTGTCCCACAATTCACGTGCGGCAATGGTTTTGGAAACTTTGCCATCGGTACGACGGATCAGGTCCCAGTTGCCGTTATCAAGAACAGCCTGCAGGAATTCATTGGAAACACGAACAGAGTTGTTCGAGTTCTGACCTGAAACGGTCAGGTAAGCCTCGGAGTCCCAATCGGTGTCATAGGTTTTGAAGCTGATCTCGGTGAAGCCCTGACGGGCGAATTCGATGATCTTGTTGATATAGGAATCCGGGATCATGACAGCGCGTGCAGAAAGCACAGCTTCTTTGAGCTGCGGGTTTTGACGCGGGGCGAAACGATCTTCGGAGTCCGCCGCACCATCCCAGTTGTTGCAGGCTGCAAGCACGGCGGTGAGGTGTTTCTCGGCCAGTTTGGAACCAGCAACGAGGGCGGCAACTTTCTGCTCTTCGACGACTTTCCAGTCGATGTATTCTTCGATATCGGGGTGATCAATGTTGACCACGACCATTTTGGCCGCACGGCGCGTGGTGCCACCCGATTTGATCGCACCAGCAGCACGGTCACCGATTTTAAGGAAGCTCATCAGGCCCGAAGAACGACCGCCGCCCGACAGGCTTTCGCCGCCGCCACGCACGTTCGAGAAGTTCGAACCGGTGCCTGAGCCAAATTTGAACAGGCGGGCTTCACGAGTCCAGAGATCCATGATGCCGCCTTCGTTGACGAGGTCATCGGAAACAGACTGAATGAAGCAGGCGTGCGGCTGCGGATGTTCATAGGCACTGGCCGATTTGGTCAGTTCGCCGGTTTTGAAATCAACATAGGAGTGACCCTGCGCCGGGCCATCAATCCCATAAGCCCAATGCAGACCGGTGTTGAACCACTGCGGAGAGTTCGGTGCACCCATCTGGTGGGAGAGCTGATAACGCATTTCATCAAAGAAGGCCTGCGCATCGTCTTCGGCGTCAAAGTAACCGCCTTTCCAGCCCCAATAGGTCCAGGTGCCCGCAAGGCGGTCAAAAACCTGGGTTGCGCTGGTTTCGCTGATGTAGCGTTTTTCAGTCGGCATTTTGTCGAGCTTGGCGACATCAGGTGCCTGACGCCACAGCCAGCTTGGAACGTCTTTTTCTTTAACCGGTTTGAGGGCAACCGGAACACCTGCCTTGCGGAAGTATTTCTGTGCCAGAACGTCACTTGCGACCTGTGACCAGGTCGCCGGAACGTCGATGTCTTTCATTTCAAAAACAACCGACCCGTCGGGGTTTTTGATAACGCAGGACGATTTGCGAAAATCGATGTCGGCGTATGGGCTAACGCCTTCCTGTGTGCACTTTCTGGTAATCCGCATGGTCTGCTCCGGTTTTGATCAGACATGAACGCAGCGCTACTCTGGACATGCGCCGGCATTGCCTGATTCTATATAGTTTGCTCAATGGCTAAACGCTGCCCCTTTGGTCCTTTTTTTGACCTTATCGGGATCAACGGCAATTCTGTATTTGGTGGTGTGGTCCCCCCTTGGAACCATCCGGTCCGTGGGCGGAACTATAAAGCCATAATCTGGCCTCAGTCCACTAAACTTTGTGGTTGACATCAACTTTTATCACAACATGTTGTGGGTCAGTTGGCGTCTCGCTGATTTGATGCTCGGGGGATTCTCGTTAACAATCTCTGAATCAGGCCGGGAGGCCCGGAAAACTGCGCTTTTGGTGGCAGCTGCTTTGTGTGTCGGTCGAAAGACTCGGACTACATGTAGTGGCGAGACGAGATGATTCGCCACAAGCTGAAGCAAACTAACCCTGATTGCGGTGCATTTCCAGTGCGAAGCTGAAAACTTATTGGTTTGCGGTAAATGTCTTCCTGATTTCGACATATAACATGTTGATATATCTATGAAAGTGTTTGTTTTGTTACGGTGAAAAATCTGGTCGTATCCCGAGTGATATGTCGGGGGAGGGGCACGATATATTGTGGATAAGCAGGTGGACAAAGCCCCACACCATATGCAGATCAATGAGTCGTCGCCCCACAAGCAGTTGTGGGTTGTTTGCCGTCAACGCATAGTGACATTGGTTCCCGTGCTGATCGGCCCAGATTACGGGCATTTTGCGGCGTCAAATCGGTTGAAAAACGCGATATGAGCTGACTTGGCCATGAACCGATAAATGTCAGCGCGGGCGGATGGTGTTTCCGGTTTGGGTTGAGCTGCCGTTATGAGGCGGTGTGATGAGGTTGTGTTGCCTGCCTGAAACATTGACTTTGCCCGAACATCACGACATATAAGAGCCTTGTTGATCGCAGGGCACCCCGCGTATGTGTCGTGCGCCGCGTTTGGCGGACAAACCAGATCTGGAGAGAGACCCAACATGGCCACCGTCGGCACCCGTATTCATACTGCGCTGTTTGGCAAGCGCGTTGGCGAAGACCGTTTCGGCAATATCTATTATACCGAAAAGAAAACGGCCAAAGGCCGTCGCACCCGGCGTTGGGTGGTCTATAAAGGTATTGTCGAAGGGTCCAAGGTTCCGGCTGAATGGCATGCCTGGCTGCATTACACTGTTGATGCGCCGCTGTCAGACAAGGCCGAGGATCGTTATGACTGGCAGAAAGAACATCTGCCGAACCTGACCGGGACCAAGCATGCCTATCGCCCGGCAGGTCATGAATATCAGGGTGGTCAGCGCGCCAAGGCAACCGGTGATTATCAGGCCTGGTCGCCGGAAGGCTGATCGGCCAGAAACTGTTTTTTCAGGCGGGCGCGGGGAAACTCGCGCCCGTTTGTGTTTTATGAGCGTTTTGCGCGGTTGTAATTTGTGCGGACGCAAGACAATATACGTATCAAAGAGATACATAACGGATAGGGCCTATGAGCAATAGACTGGTCGAAAGCCTTGCGGGTGCTGCGGTAATTGCCGTTGCCGTTGGATTTGCAGCGTACTCCTATTCACGTGCCGGAATCGGGACGGTGGAAGGGTATGAAATCTCGGCCAACTTTAGCCGGATTGACGGGTTGAGTGTCGGCAATGATGTGCGTATTTCGGGTGTGAAGGTCGGGACGGTAACCGCGCAGGACCTTAATCCTGAGAGCTTTATGGCGGTTGTTAAAATGTCGGTGCGCGCGGACTTGTCCCTGCCACTTGATAGTTCGGCAAAAATTGCGTCTGACGGGTTGCTTGGTGGCAAGTTCGTTGCCCTTGAACCGGGCGGGGACATTGACATGATCGAAGCCGGTGGTGAAATCGAATACACCCAAGGATCGGTCAACCTTGAAGACCTGATTGGTCAGGTGATTTATTCATCGACCAGCAGCGACAAATAACGTCGCCGTCGCAGGTGTTTCTGTCGCAAGGGTCGCAAGGGTGCTGGCGGCCATTATTTTGCCGGTTTTTCCAGCAAGGTTGTGATTTGGATTTTTCAGGTCAGGAATTGCGGATTTGGGTCTATTGGCCCATCTGAGGATTCTATCTGAAGGGTCCACGTCAAAATCATCGGAGCGGTTGATGAAGAAGACCGACGCGTTGCAGCATTTTCCAACATGGCAGGCCCCGGATGGGTCGCCATTGTCGTGCGTGGAAAAGATCAAGGTTTTGAATGACAATTTCGGCGAGTTGCGCGAAATCATGCAGGATGCGCTTGAAGATGCGCTTTTGATGGGCTGTGACGAAGAACAGTTTCGCGCCGTGATGCGCGATCTGGTGGCCGAAATGCACAATCCTTATGGACCCGACAGCGCGCCGGACACTGCCAACGGCAATGATGCGCGCGATGCCAATGTTCAAAGTGACCAAAGCGATAAACAGGACTGAATAACACGATGAAACGATCTTTTGCGATTGCCGCCGTTTTTTCGACATGTGCACTGATCGGAGCCGCCACCATCACAGTTGCCACTGCGGCACTTGATTATCGCCCCGCCCCGGTTGCCCAGATTCAGGGGCTTGATAAAATCACGGCGCGTATTTCGACATTTGATGTGCCGGTCGGGCAGATGGCAAAATTTGGCACCTTGCAGATTACGGTTGATGCCTGCTATCGCACGCCGCCCGAAGAGCTTCCTGAAAGTGCCGGATTCTTGAAAATCAGTGACGTGCATGAAGATGGCCGCGAAAGCCGCGACGAGCTGTTTTCCGGCTGGATGTTTGCATCCAGTCCCGGATTGTCCGGGCTTGAGCATCCGGTTTATGACGTCTGGCTGAAAGAATGCCTTAACCCGGAAGATGCGAACCAAACTCCGCAGGCTCAACCGGCACCCGACGGCAACTAGTCCCCCTAAAATCCCCCGCATTTTATGCGTTTGAACGACAGGACCCCTGATGCGGACATGGCATCGGGAGTGGTGTCATTTGGGCCGATTGTATCGTGTTTGTGGACCGCCAGAGATGCCCAGCGGCGAAACCATAGATGCGCGAGACTGAAAAACATTGGGCATTTGTTGATAGAGGACGGAGTGTCCACGTCAAAACACATTTAGAAACAATGGGGTAAGTGTATTTTCTGTCCGGAATTATGATCTGGAATAGCGTCACATGGTTACATATGACCGTTCGCAATCTGGCAGAAATAAGGCTGGGATATCTTTTATTGTTTCCAAAATCGAATAAGAATGTTGCCGCTGCACTGGCTTGAGGGCCACGCGCGAGGCTGTCACTGTGCACCCACTTAATTCGCGGTGCAGTATGTTGTGCCGCCCATTCACATGAGGGAAAAGACAATGTTTAATTTGGTTAAAAAGGCGGGCTTGGCCCTGACCATCGCAGCGGGTTTGTCGGGGGCGGCTTTTTCCGCACAGGCGGCCGAGAGCTATAAACTTGATCCGTCGCATACCAGCGTGATCTTCATCGTCAACCATCTTGGCTTTTCCAACTATCAGGGCCGTTTTGGCGGCGCATCGGGCGAATTGACGATTGACCGTGACAATCTTGCGGCGTCGTCGGCAGAAATCAATATCGACCTGACCCAGATCGATAGCGGTTTCGAAGGTCTTGATAACCACATGAAAACCGCCGATTTCTTTGATGTTGAAAACCATCCGACCGCAACGTTCAAAAGCAGCGCGATTGAACTAGTTGGTGAAAATGGTGCGAAAATCACCGGTGACCTTACGATTCTTGGCCAGAGCAAGCCGCTTGTTCTTGACGTCACCCTTACCGGCGAAGGCGACCATCCGATGACCGGCGATCATATTCTTGGTTTTGCGGCCAAGGGCACGGTGACCCGTTCGGATTATGGCATGACCTATCTTGTGCCGGCGGTTAGCGACGATGTGACCTTGCAGATTTCGTCCGAATTCATGAAGCAGAAATAATCATCGGAAAAGCCGGCGGCGGTACAGGGTACCCCGCCGGTTTGACGGTGTTAACGGGAAGGTGACCATTCATGGCGCTTCGCAGTACGCAAACGGGTTTTGGCCCGGTGACCAAGGGCTTTCACTGGGTGATGGCGATCCTGATTGTGCTGATGTTCGCGATTGGCTGGTATATGGATCTTTTGCCGTTGGGGCTTGAGAAGCTCGCATGGATATCCCGTCATAAATCAATCGGTATCCTGATCCTGTTTCTGGCGATCATGCGCATTATTTGGCGGATTTCGGAACAAACACCGATGCCGGTTAGCCGGAATCGCTGGGAAATAGCGGTTGCAAAATTGGCGCATCTTGCTCTTTATGGTGTATTGATCGTCATGCCGTTGACTGGCTGGTTAATGTCGTCGGCGGCGAATTTTTCGGTCAGTGTGTTTGGCCTGTTTACGCTGCCAGATATGGTTGCGCCCGATCCGGCGTTGTTTGAAACGCTGCGCACGGTTCACTGGGCGCTGTCCTGGGGTATTGTCGGGCTTGTCGGGTTGCATGTTGCTGCGGCCCTCAAACATCACGTCATCAATCGCGATGTGACGTTGCGGCGGATGTTGCCGATGGTGAAAGGAAAATAATCATGGACACAGGACTTGGCAAACTGGTGCGGGCTGCGGTGATTGTTCCGGCCCTGACATTATCGTTTCCGGCAATTGCCGATACATGGACAGCGACGCCCGATGATGGCGACATTGAATTTACCGGCAAGCAGCTTGGCGCATCGTTCGAGGGCGAGTTTGAAAGTTTCAATGCCGATATCGTCTTTTCGCCCGACGACCTTGCCGGATCGAAAGTGGTGGTGGTGATCGACATTGCATCAGCCGATTCCGGCAATCCGGAACGGGACACCCAGATGTTGACAGCGGACTGGTTCGACGTGGAGCAATGGCCGACGGCACGGTTTGAAACCAAATCCTTTCGCGAAATTGGCCCGAACCAGTATGAAACCGTGGCCGATCTGACGATCCGGGATGTCACGCGCGAAGTGGTTTTGCCGTTCCGTCTTGAGATTGACGGGAACGATGCCGATGCCGAAGGGACGGTCGTGATCAAGCGGAGCGATTTTGGCGTCGGACAGGGTGAGTGGAGCGACACCAGCCAGATCGGCGACGAGGTGACCATCCGTATTGATCTTGAGGCAACACGCGGCTGATCAACCACCGCATGATCGTCAATAAATGCAAAAGGCAGCCATCAATGTGATGGCTGCCTTTTGTCATATGGGACCGGTTTAATGGATTCCTGGTTTACTTCACGGCACTTTCGCGCAGATCGGCCAGGAATTTTTCGACCGCATCGTCCAGTGCGCGGGCTTCGTCAACCAGCTTTTCAGCCGATTGGGCAATCTGCGTGGTGCCAGATGACACGCGCCCGGCATTTTCATTGACGGTTTCGATCCGTTGGGAGACTTCGCTGGTGCCGTCAGCGGCCTGTTGGACATTGCGCGAAATTTCGCCAATCGCGGCGTGCTGTTCTTCGACCGCAGCCGCAATCGCGGTTGAACTGTCGGCGACTTTGGCGATGGTTTCGGAAATCAGGCGGATGGCTTCAACTGCTTCGCCAGTTTCATTTTGCACCGAGAGAATTTGCTGATTGATTTCCTCGGTCGCCTTGGCGGTTTGGTTGGCGAGGTTTTTGACCTCAGATGCGACCACGGCAAAGCCTTTGCCGGCATCACCGGCACGCGCGGCCTCAATCGTGGCGTTGAGTGCCAGAAGGTTGGTCTGTTCGGCAATGTCGCCGATCAGTTTTGCCACGTCACCAATTTTCTGTGCCGCATCGGCAAGGCCGGTCACGGTTTCATTGGTGCGGGTTGCCTGATCATTTGCCTGATTGGCAATGTCGGCCGATTGGGCGATCTGATGGGCAATTTCGTCACTTGATGCGGTGAGTTCTTCGGTCGCGGCCGAGACGGTTTGTACATTGGTCGATGTTTCGTTGGTGGCCGAGGCAACTGCGGCGGAAAGTTCGCTGTTGGTGTTGCTGGCTTCTTGCATGTTTGCGGTGGCCTGCTTCATTTCGGTAATGGAAGCAGAGATCGACCGGATCAGGCCCTTGACCCGTTGTTCAAGGGAGTTTGCCATGTTGGTGATGTCGTCACGGCGTTGTTTGTCAGCCTCGACTTCCATTTTCTTCTGGCGGGTTTGGAGTTCTTGGTTTTCAAGAGCTTGCTGGCGGAAGGAGACAACAGTTCGGGCCATGTCACCGACCTCATCCCCACGGTCCTGACCTTCGATTTCGCCTTCAAGCTGTCCGGTTGCGATCTGGGTCATACGGGATGAAAGTTTGCCCAAGCCAACCGTAATGTTGCGCCCGATTGTAAGCGACAAAAGGGTCAGGATAACAACAACGATAGAAATTATTACAAGCGACGTAACGGCCTGATCGAAGAATGCTGCATCGACATCGTCAATATAAATACCGGTGCCGATGGTGTGCCCCCAAGGCAGTGTATTGGCGTAGGAGAGTTTCTCAAACAGGGCGTCTTTCTGTTGGCCCGGTTTGGGCCACATATATGTAAAGAAGCCTCCGCGCGGGTTTTCTGCAACTTCAAGCATTTCGCGGATAATGAATTTGCCGGTTGGATCCTTAAGCTGGCTGAGATCTTTGCCCACCAAGGCTGCGTTGGCTGCATGCATCTGGGCAATGCCTTTTGAGTCATAGGCAAAGAAATAGCCGGTGCCTTCGTCAAATTTTGACGACGCCGCCATGCGGTAGAATTCGGTGATGGCTTCTTCCTGGCCAAGCGTACCATCATCAACCTGCTGTTGATAAGATTGTGCTGCCGTGATGAGCATGTCGGTCGTCGATTCTATCTTGTCCTTGCGATCCTCTATCATGCCATCGCGCAGAGCTACCAACTGCAGAGTAGAAATCGTCAGAAGGGCGATCACGGATAGAATCGAGAGACTTGCAACTTTCTTACCAATGCGGATGTTCTGAAGCATGGTGTATTCCTGTACTTGACTGTTTTGCCTGCTAGCAAATGCCGGGATCTATTCAAAGGAGGTGGCAATGATAGATTTGTATAAACTTTAGTTTATAATTACACGCAAACGTATAGTATGATCTAAGTCAAGCGATATCATATTTTTTGAATGATTATGCTGGTGACTGTTATGGCGACAGGCTCTGTGCCGTGCTCTTGCTTGGGCAGCCTTGCCGTGCAAACGCCCTAATGAAAAAACACCTGTCGGATATGACAGGTGCTTTTTTGTTTTTAGTTTTTGATCTTGATCGTTTTGATCAGGTCAGGTGTCTGGTCAAAAAGGAGGTAGCAAGGTCAATGCCTTCTTCGTCGATGCCATGTTGCAGGCCCGCGCGTTCATGCAGGGCAACATCAATGCCGTTCGCACTAAGCGTTTCCTTGGCAAGGCGGGATGCCTCGATCGGGACGACCGGATCGGCGGTGCCATGGACCAGCACCATCGGCGGACGCGATTTGATTTCGGCGGCAAAGGCATCTTCGCCCAGAAGTGCGCCGGAAAATCCGATTACACCGGCGATCTGATCTTTACGACGCGGGGCCGATTGAAACGCCATCATTGTGCCTTGTGAGAAACCAATCAGGGCAACGCGGTCTGCGGTCACGCCGTGGGTTCCCATCACATGGTCGATAAAGTCATCGACATAGGCGGCACTTTTGGCGGCACCCTGTGCCATGGCCTTAAGCGCGCCGGACATGGTTTCAGGCGCACGGCGCAGAAATTCCGGATCATATTCGGCAAGGCTGAACCACTGGCGGCCAAATGGTGACATCTCACACGGATAGGGGGCGTTTGGCGAATAAAATGCCGTATCGGGAAGCTTGCGGGCCAGATGCGGGGCCAGACCAATCAGGTCATTGCCATCTGCGCCATAGCCATGCAGCAGGATGACGACGCTTTTGGTGGTGCCCGATGCTGCTGGCAACGTCGGACCGGACAATAATGTTTCGGTGCTCATTATGACTTCCCTGAATATTCCTGTGCCCCTGCTTAGCAACCCATGGATTGGACGACCAGTGTTTTTTGCACCGCACGACAGCTAATCGATTGGTCGTTGCGGTGCAGGATGAAATATATCCCGCCAGCCTGTGGATAAAAGTGTGGATGGATTGGATTACGTAAGACCAATTTTGCAATTGTACGCCGTTTTGACCGGTTGACGTGTGGTCGTCCTATGCCGTGGTATAGTTTTTCAGGGGTGAAATGGGCCGCAGTGCAATAAACCCAGAATGCAAATTTATCTTATATAAAACAAAGTATTACAGATATATTCAAGGGGTTAGCTGTATATGGTATTTCAAAAATGGATCAAAACTTACCAAAAATGAAATCGAAAATCCTCGACTGAGTAGGCATGAGGAAGACGGAAATTCAACGGTGTGGATTTTTTGAGGTATTCCACGTTTAAAACCTGTCTTTTGCCGCACGCTTTTCTGTGCCACAAGAAATCGTCCGGTCCCGCCAGACCGCCCCACACGAAGAATAAAATTTAGAGGCCCAGGTTAAATGCAACGTGCTTTAAGCAAGGGGGATCGACGTGTTCTGACGTTGACCTTGCCGATTATCCTGTCCAATGCCACCGTCCCGTTGCTCGGTGCTGTCGATACTGCTGTCGTCGGTCATCTTGATAGCCCGCATTATATCGGGGCAGTTGCGGTTGGGGCGCTGATCTTTTCCTATGTGTTTTGGGGGTTCGGGTTCCTGCGCATGGCGACCACAGGCCTTGCCGCACAGGCCCATGGGCGGCGTGATGCCAATGGGGTGCGTGCGGTTTTTGCCCGTGCGGCCTTTATCGCGGTAGTGGCCGGTCTTGCGGTCATGGTGTTGCAATATCCGATCATTGAACTGGCCATGTCGTTGATCGCACCAAGCCCGGCGGTTGAGGCATCCGCACGCGATTACTTTGCCGTTCGGATCTGGGCATCGCCGGCGACCCTGATGCAATATTGTATGCTGGGCTGGTTACTTGCGATGCGCGACAGCCGTGCTGTGTTTATCTTTCAGGTGGTCCTGAATTCGATCAACATCATTCTTGATATCCTGTTTGTCCAAGGGTTTGGCTGGGATGTGCGCGGGGTGGCCGGGGCAACCGTGATTGCCGATTATTCCGGTGTCGTATTTGGATGGTTTTTGATGCAGCCGCATCTTAAACGCCTTGGCGGGACATGGCGCGGCATTGGTATTCTGGATCGGGCACAGTTATCGAAACTGATGAAAATCAATGGTGATATTTTTGTCCGCACTCTTGCCCTGACATCGGCCTTTGCGCTGTTTACCAGTTTCAGCGCGCGGTTTGGCGAAGTGACATTGGCCGCGAATGCGGTATTGCAGAACTTTTTGATGTTCGGATCGTTTGCACTCGATGGTTTTGCCCATGCGGCGGAAACGCTGGTTGGGCAGGCTTATGGCGCGGAACGGCGCAAACAGTTTCTGTGGGCGGTGCGCAAAACAACGATCTGGTCGATCATCTCGGCGGTTGTTATGGCGGCCCTGTTTGCCGCAGCGGGCCCGTGGATCATTGATGGGCTGACCAGCATTCCCGAAGTGCGGGCCGCCTCTTATGAGTATCTGGTCTGGGCGGTGATATTGCCGATTACCGGTGTGCTTGGATTTCAGTTTGACGGCGTGTTTTTAGGCGCCATGCAGACCAAGCAGTGGCGCAACATGATGCTGCTGTCGGTGGCGATTTATGGGCTGTTTGCCTGGTGGGCGGTTGAGACAGGCAGCAATCATATGCTGTGGGCCGCGTTTAACGCGTTCTTCCTGCTGCGCGGGGTAACGTTGGCGCTGCTGTTTCCGACCATCATCCCGGATCGTCGGAAAGCGGTTGGGTAGGGTGGTAACGTACCGCCGTGTTGCTGTTGGTCTTGGGGGCGATGGCAGATGTGCTGCAATCAGTCGGTTTCGGCGACCGGAAGCTTGGTGCTGTTTTTGACTTCATGCAGGGTGAAGCTTGATTTCATGTTGGCGACACCGGGCAGCTTCATCATGACTTCGGACAGGAAGCGCTGATAAGACGCCGGGTCAGGCACGATGATGCGCATCATGTAATCCTGATTGCCGACCATGGCATAGCAATCGACAATTTCGTGGTGTTCCTGCACAGCGGTTTCAAACCGGCGCAGCGATGGTTCGTCATGCTGGGTCAAAGACACCGTGACAAAGACGTTTACACCCAAATGCAAATGCGACGGATCAAGCAGGGCGACATATTTGCGAATGACGCCGCTTTCTTCGAGCTTGCGCAGGCGCCGCAGACATGGGGAGACGGACAGGCCAACCTTATCAGCCAGTTCGACCATCGAAATCCGCCCGTCTTCCTGAATTTCACGAAGAATTTTGCGATCAATTGCGTCGAATCCGTTGCGCGCCATGGCGTGCCACACTCCTTTGGTCGATAAAAGGCGGGGGTAAAAGCCGCCCGCACATATCTGGTTTCAGGGGGTAAATCTTGCCAAAATTTAATCCGCCTGTACGTGTTTTCTGCTGCGCGATAAGCCATGACTTCGCGTTTCTGTCAATCGTTGCATGGTAACAGATGTTATTTTTCACCTTGTTAAACTGTGAATATAAGGTGGCGGACCAACACCGTATGATACTGCTTTGCGCTTGCACGGGGATGGGAATATCGCTATGTCCTTCAATTGCTTGGAAAGCTTTGCTTTGACGCCGTTTCCTCGCACCCGCAGCGGAACTTATCATTGCCGTAACGCGTTTTGACAGTGTAGTATAATCGTACCAATTTACTTATTTTGAATGCGGTTAATCTCCTGTCGGGGACTGGGAGAGGTTGGTTGATCCAACCGCGTTATAGAAAGGCACACATGGTGGACGCTGCGCAAAACACACCGGGATATAACCTGGTCACGATTGGCGAGCATAAAGTCAATATCCGTCCGGCGGTTCAGGTGGACCTGCCAAATGTTGTTGATCTTGATGATCGGACAACAGGTTTGCGCAAGCCCGAGTATTGGGATGATTTGTTTACCCGCTATGGCAATCGCAAGGATTCCCGGTTTTTCCTGATTGCAGAAGAAAACGGCACGTTGCTTGGCTGTATTTTCGGTGAAGTGCGGTCGTGGGAGTTTAATTCGGTGCCATGTGGCTGGGTTGGCACGGTTAGTGTCGAACCGGACCTGCGCATGGGCGGGATTGGGACCATCTTGTATGATGAAATGTGCCGGTGCTTCCGCAAGGCCGGGGTGACTAAAGTGCGCACCATGATCCCACGCGATGCGACCGATCTTATGTCATTCTTCCGATCACAGGGCATGATGGCTGGTCCGTTTATCCAGCTTGAAACCGATATGGAAGAGGGGGCTTAAGCCATGATGTCTTTGCAAAAGGCAACCCTGTTTGCCCTGTATGCTGTGCTTGAGCTGGCCGAAGATACCGACCGGCAGCTTTCGGCATCGGAGATCGCCGAGCGGTACAACATTTCCACCAACCATCTTGCCAAGGTCCTGCGTGATCTGGGTCGGGCGGGATTGGTTGAATCGGTGCGTGGTGCCGGGGGGGGTTATCGTTTCTGTGGCAATGCCAAGCGCACGACCCTTTTGGATGTGGTGCAATTGTTTGAAGAGGTCGGGACCGGCCCATCGAACAGCATTGTGCAGCAAACCAATGCCGGGGCGGCCTTGTCGCAGGTTATGGATGAAATCGAAGAAATCACCCATGCGACGTTGCTGTCGATTACGCTTGAGACCATGCTGAAACTCATGCGCAAGCGACGCCCGGAAAAACCATCATCGACTGGATTGTTCCGCGCGGTTTAAACCCCGGACAGGCACCAAAATATAGACAAACAAAAAGGCCGTCAGAATGTTCTGACGGCCTTTTTCGTCGTGGACTGATCCGCTTGGCTTAGCTTTCGCCAGATGATGCCGGTGCGGACTGATCGCCTTCTGCGCTGTCAGACGCAGCAGCCTTGGGGGCTGGTTTCTTGCGTGGACGGCGCGGGGCGCGTGGTTTCTTGGCTTCGGCCTTTGGCTTTTCTGAAGCGGCGGCCTGATCCTTAGCAGGGGCGTCGGCCTGAGCCGGTTTTGCGTCCTGTGCCGGGGTATCATGTGCCGGGGCGTCCGATGCGTTGGACGCAACGGGTGCCGTTGCCGGTGTTGCCGAAGCTGAAGTTTCCGGGGCGGTATCGGTGCCCGTGTCGTCAGCCTTTTTCCGGGCAGGACGACGCGGGGTTTTTGCCCGGGTGGTTTTGGCCGCACGCGGTGATTTTGCCGCCGGTTTACGGGCCGCAGTTGTTTTTTGCGGTTCGTCGTCGATATCATTTTTGCCGCGTGCAAGGCTGGAAGCCGGAACCGGGGTCAGCAAGAAGGCCGGAACATGATCGCCAAGGCCGAGAACCGGTTTGTCATCGCGGTCATCACGATCACGACGGTTGTTGTTACGGTTCTGACGATCGTTGCGATCATTATTACGGTCGTTCCGATCATTGCGTTCGTAACGGTCGTTATTCGGCCTTGCATCCCGCGGTGCGGGTTTGCGGGTTTCGGCTTCTTTGGCCTTGGCCGGTGCAGCAGGCTGGGCCTGTGCGGGGGCCGCTGCGGGCTGTGCGGGCTGCGTCTGTGGGGTTGGTGCATCAGACTTGGTGTCTGACTTGCCAGCATTCCCGGCAGATTGCGCATCAGACCGGTTGTCAGAGCGATTGTCCGAACGGTTATCAGGACGCGCCGAGCGTCCCGGTCGGTTGTCACGCGACGGTTTATCGTCGCGGCCAGCCGGTTTGCGGCTTTTCTTGTTCCGGCGTTTCTTGCCGGTAAAGTCCAGCTCAAGCGTTTCGATGCCTTCAATCTCGGTCAGTGGGATGTCAAGATTGATGGATTTGTTGATTGCTGCGACCAGTTTGCCGTCTTCTGGCACGGCAAGGGTATATGCCTTGCCCGCACGTCCCGCGCGGCCGGTACGACCGGTACGGTGGACGTAATCTTCGGCGTTGAATGGCACGTCAAAGTTAAAGACGTGCGACACATCGGCAACGTCAATCCCACGTGCGGCAACGTCGGAACAGACCAGAAGCGTGATTTCGCCGGTTTTGAATTTGGCGAGCGTTTCGGTCCGTTCACTTTGTGCCAGATCACCGTGCATGCGTCCGGCGTTAAAGCCGTGCTTGGTCAGCGATTTGAACAGGATATCAACGTCTTTTTTGCGGTTACAGAACACAAAAGCGTTTCTGACATCTTCCTGACGGATCAGGTGGCGCAGGGCTTCGCGCTTGTCCATGTCGTCAAGAACAAGAAGCTTGTGTTCCACCGTGGTCGCCATGGTCGAGGGCGGGGAGACGGTGATTTCCTTTGGATTGGACAGGAATTTGTCCGCAAGGCGTCGGATTTCCTTGGGCATGGTCGCCGAGAAGAAAAGCGTCTGACGCTGTTTTGGCAGCATGTTGACGATTTTCTCGATGTCGGGGATGAAGCCCATGTCGAGCATGCGGTCGGCTTCGTCGATCACCAGCAATTTGCAATCAGACAGAAGCAGTTTGCCGCGTTCAAACGTATCAATCAGGCGTCCTGGCGTCGCGATGATGACATCTGCGCCTTTTTCCAGGATTTTGCCTTGTTCAGATGCGGATTCACCGCCGATGATCAGGGCCTTCGACAGCGACATGTATTTGCCATAGGTGTCGAAGTTTGCTGCAACCTGGGTCGCAAGTTCGCGGGTCGGTTCGAGAATGATCGACCGTGGCATCCGCATGCGTGCGCGCCCGTGATGCAGAATATCAAGCATCGGCAGGGTGAAGCCTGCTGTCTTACCCGTCCCGGTTTGTGCACAGCCCAGAATGTCACGTGCCATAAGCACCGACGGAATTGCTTGTGCCTGAATGGGGGTCGGGGTGTCGTAGCCGGCGTCTGCGACGGCTTTGAGGATATCTTCGCTCAGACCGAGATCGGCGAAATTCATATGGTTCGTTTTCCCGCAATGATATGCGTTGAAGTTAAGGAAGTGCTATAAAAGCTGTTTGGGTCGTAAAGCGAAGACTGAATTAAGTCAAGAAAAACGCCGCAAAAAACGTGTTGAAAACCGATTTCGGGACTGTCGAGAGGCTTGTTCGCAACAGTTTGGCAGCGTAACCTGACACAACAAAGAATGAACAGGGGAGAAATGCCGTGCTGATGGATGCCACGCGCGCAAGTTTGCTTATCATCGATGTGCAGGAGAAACTCTATCCTGCGTGTCAGGAGCCGGAACAAACGGTGGCAAATTGCTGCTTTCTTGTCAAATGTGCCAACCGACTTGGCGTTCCCGTACTGGTAACAGAACAATACCCCAAGGGGTTGGGACATACAGCACCCGAAATCCTTGAACTTGTCGCGCAAAACGGCGATGGGACGGATGGCAGCAATGTTATTTCCAAAGTCGCGTTTTCGGCTGTGCCTGCGGATGGTTTTATCGACAAGATCGAAGAAAACACCGGCCGTGATCAGGTGGTCGTGGTGGGTATGGAAACCCACGTATGCGTATTGCAAACTGTGATGGAATTGATTGAGCGCGGGCGTGAGGTTTATCTTGTCGCCGATGCGGTGACATCACGTAGCATGCATGACAAGATTTTTGCGATTGAACGCATGCGCGACGCCGGGGCGAAGATCGTGACGCGCGAAAGTGTGATGTTTGAATGGTTGCGTGTTGCCGGAACCCCGGAATTCAAGGAACTGAGCGCGCTGATTAAATGACAACCGATACTTCACGTTCCGCAATAGGATCAGACGGGCACGGATTATCTGATCGCGTGCCCGTTGTGTTTTTATCGGGCATGCTGGCCGATCAGCGGATGTGGCAACCGACCATTGATGTGTTGGCCAATGCCTGCGGTGATGCCGGGCATTTGATTGAACCGGTATTTTGCGAATTTTTTGATCAAGACAGCGTGGGCGATATGGCAACGGCCGTGCTTGATCGCGTCCCGGATCGTTTTGCGCTTGTGGGCATGTCGATGGGGGGATATGTCGCGTTTGACATTCTGCGCCGCGCCCCTGAACGGGTCAGCCATCTTATGCTGGTCAATACCCGTGCGACTGAAGACCCGCCTAAAATCCGGCGGCGGCGTATGTTGCTCGCACATCTGGTGGCGGAAAATACCCCGTTTAAGGGGGTGAATGACGCCATGCTGGATGATTTGATCCATCCCGATAACCGCAAGGATGCCGGTCTGGTCAGGCTTTTGACCGCGATGGCCGATGACTGCGGCCCGGATGTATTTAAACGCCAAAGCAAGGCCGTGGCGGAGCGACCCGACAGCACGGCTGTTCTGTCCGATATCAACATCCCGTGCAGAGTAATGGTTGGCGAGGCTGACCGTGTGATCAGCCCCGAAAGCCATCGCGACATGGCCAATGCCATCACCGGGGCATCGTTTGCCGTTGTGCCAGGGGCGGGGCATTATGTACCACTTGAGGCGCCCGTGGTGTTTGCCCATGACTTGATCGCGCTTTTGAGGCGTTAACTGCTGTTGTTGGTATGATTATGGGCAGTTATTAGCAGCCCGGAACCCGGCGGGAGCAATTGTCATCATCTTCATCGCGGATATGGCGCGGGAACAGCTGAAAACTAATTGTGCCAGCGCTATTTATCACTTGTTGTTCAAATTTGTCGCGGACGAAGCGCGCCCGTGTTTCCGAGATGATATCGTCACCGGCACAAAAACCGAACCGGACAATTACCCGATCAGAGGTGCCATCGCTTTTGGCTGATTGTGGGTCTGTGCACAGCGTGCCACGCATGGTGGTCTGGGTCGGGTTTACCACGACCACAAGACGGTTTTCGGGCTTGATCGTTTGTGTATCGGAAATGTCCGCCGCATCGGTGACGAAATTCAGGCGCGGCGGGTAGCCGTGATTGGATAGGGCATCGGCCCATGTCTGATTGTCCAGGGTGTCATTGGCGTCAACAATATCAAGCATCATGATCTGACTTGGGGCACCTGCGACCTTGAAGCTTTGGACTTCGCTGACGTTGTAATAAGGGGCCTCAACCAAAGCCGCCCCGCACCCGGTCAGCGCCGATAACGCACCCAAAGCCGCGATAGAGGATAATTTGCGCAGTTTTCGTGTGGTCACTTGGGACCTCCTTCTTGGCAGTTTTGCGTATCTTACACGGCAATTGTGGGCAATTTGTTGCAAAATTGACGTGTCGTAGCGATGGAAAATGGGGCCTTAAAAGCGCCGGTTAGGGTGTGATCAGAAAACCGACCGGCCAATGGCGCGGATCAGCATTTCAAGCGCGCGTATGCCTGCTGCTGAATTGCCCCGTCCATCAAGGCGCGGCGACCAGACACAGACGGAAAATTCGCCCGGTACAATTCCGATGATTCCGCCGCCAACACCGCTTTTGGCGGGAATGCCGACCGTAAAGGCGAAATCGCCAACCCCATCGTACATACCACATGTCAGCATCAGGGCATTAATGCGTCTGGTTTCTTCAGGCGCAATGACCGTGAGGCCATCAATGCCAATCCCCTTATTGGCAAGGAAGAAAGACGCCCGCGCCATTTCGCGCGCGGTCATTGCGACCGAGCATTGTTTGAAATAAGCACGCACCACGTCTTCGACCGGGTTGTCGAGTTTGCCAAAACTTTTCATCAGATAGGCAATCGCGCGGTTACGATCACCGTGCTGATCTTCCGACAGATACACAGTGTTATCGACCCGGATATCGGGATTGCCACAGAGTTGCCCGAGAAATTCCGCAACCGAGCGATCCGGATTGGCATAACGCGATGTGATCAGGTCGGCGACCCGAATGGCCCCGGCATTGATGAACGGATTGCGCGGAATGCCATTTTCCTGTTCAAGCAGGATCAGGGAATTAAACGCCGACCCGGATGGCTCGCGGCGCACCGCCTGCCAGAGTTGGTCGCCATGGGCGCGCTGTGCCAGCACAAGGGCGAACATTTTTGAAATGCTTTGGATTGAAAACGACTGGTCTGCCTGGCCGATGGTAAATTCCTTCCCGTCAGTGCCACAAATCACCATGGCAAAGTGATCGTCAGGAACGTTCGACAGGGCGGGGATGTAATCAGCCTTGCGCGCGTCACCAAAGTCTTCTGTGGCAACATGGTCGGCAATCTGTTCGAGGATGGCGGCATAATCGTGCGACATTATGCGATCCTGTTTGGTTGCGAACGGGGAAAACGGACAAAAAACCCGGCACACATGGCCGGGTTTTTCATGAACATAAATTTCTGATCAGACGTCGATGTCTTCGACGAAACGGGCGTGTTCCTGAATGAACTGGAAACGCAGTTCCGGTTTTTTGCCCATCAGACGATGGACAAGGTCCTTGGTCTGACCCTGTTCATCGGGAAGGGCCGCATCGGGCAGGGTCACACGCAGAAGGGTGCGTTTTTTAGGCGCCATCGTGGTTTCACGAAGCTGTTGCGGGGGCATTTCACCCAGACCTTTAAATCGTGAAATCTCGACCTTGGCGGGGTTTTTGAACTCGCCGTGCAGGATGACTTCCTTTTCGGCGTCATCCATCGCATAGATCGATTTACCCCCCTGTGTCAGGCGATAGAGCGGAGGCATGGCAAGATACAGGTTGCCGTTTTCGATAAGGCCTGGCATTTCCTGATAGAAGAAGGTCATCAGAAGGGATGAGATATGTGCGCCATCGACATCCGCATCGGTCATGATGATCACGCGCTCATAACGCAAGTCAGCTAAGCGGAAATCCTTCCCTGAACCGCAGCCAAAGGCTTCGATCATGTCCTTGATTTCCTGATTGGCCATCATCTTTTCGTAGGTCGCCGAGGCCACGTTGAGGATCTTACCACGCAGCGGCAAGACAGCCTGCGTTTCACGGTCACGGCCCTGCTTGGCGGAACCACCTGCCGAGTCACCCTCGACCAAAAAGATTTCAGTGCCCGCCGCGATAGAACGCGAACAGTCAGAAAGTTTACCCGGAAGACGCAGACGGCGGGTTGCCGACTGACGTTTGGTTTCCTTTTTCTCCTTGCGGCGCTGACGTTCTTCGGCGCGCAGGATGATGTTTTCAAGCAGACGCTTGGCGTTTTCGGTATCCCCGGTCAGCCAATGGTCGAAATGGTCACGTACTGCGGTTTCAACCAGTTTGGTCGCACCCTGTGTTCCGAGTTTTTCCTTGGTCTGGCCCTGGAATTGCGGATCAGGCAGGAATACCGACAGCATGACGCAACCGCCACCAAAAACGTCTTCGGCGGTGATCGCCGATGCCTTTTTCTGACCGACCATGTCGCCATAGGATTTAATTGCCTTGGTCAGCGCATAGCGAAAACCAGCTTCGTGCGTGCCGCCAAGCGGGGTCGGGACGGTATTACAATAGGAATGGAAATAGCCTTCGCCGGTTTCAGGCCAGCCAATCGCCCATTCCACACGCCCCGCACTGTCAGAAAACTTTGCCTCACCCGCAAATGGACGTTCAGTGACAAGGTCGCGCCCCTTGAGGGTCATCTCAAGATAATCGAGAATGCCGTTGGGGAATTTCAGGACTTCTTGCTGCGGGGTTGGGTCGTCACTGGTCAGCAATGACGGATCAACCGACCAGCGGATTTCAACACCCTTGTAGAGATAGGCCTTAGAGCGGGCCATTCGGAAAATTGTCGCGGCTTTGAGTTTCAAGCGCGATCCAAAAATTTCCGGATCGGGGCGGAAAATGACCGTGGTGCCGCGCCGGTTGCTAACCGCACCGCCGTCTTGCAACGGACCCAGCGGGGTGCCTTTGGAATATTCCTGAAACACCAGTTTGCGGTCGCGCGCGACTTCAACCCGGAATTTGTCGGTCAGGGCGTTCACAACAGACATGCCGACACCGTGCAAACCGCCCGATGTTTCATAGGCCTTGCCCGAGAATTTACCGCCCGAGTGCAGGGTGGTCAGGATGACCTCAAGGGCAGATTTGTCAGGGAATTTCGGATGTGGGTCGGTTGGAATACCACGCCCGTTATCGCGGACAAGAACGGTGTTGTCCGTTCTCAGTTCCAGTTCGATCCAGTCGGCGTGTCCTGCGACGGCCTCATCCATGGAGTTATCGAGAATCTCGGCCACCAGATGATGCAAGGCTGCATCATCTGTGCCCCCGATATACATACCGGGGCGGCGTCGAACGGGTTCTAGCCCTTCGAGAACTTCGATGTCTTTGGCGGAGTAGGCATTGTCTGTTGACTGGTTTGAGTCTTCAAATAGGTCGGTCATGTCCCCGGAACGCACTTCTTCTTTGTGTTAAAACAAGGCTCAGCAACGCATATCTGTTGATCGATATTCACGAGCCCAAACAAAAATTCCATGGTGGTGCTTTTGGTTGGACTCTAAGGTTGGATACCTCGGCGCTAAACGAGTACCATATGTCGGTAGATCGAACCCATAAAAATGTGTTTTTAAGTCCAATGCAAGCGGTGGTCTTGAGTGGGGACCAAAATTTAGGCGGCATGGCGCAGAAAACCGTGACCGGGAGGTCCAATAAAAAAATTGGTACGCAAGAGCAACGTACCCCTAACAGGAGTTAGCCTGATGGCGACAGAAAGCGAAAACACACAAATGCCTGAACACACGATGCCGCGTGGCGATCTGTGTACCCGAACGCTTGCGATGCCCGCCGACACCAACCCCAGCGGGGATATTTTCGGCGGCTGGCTGATGTCGCAGATGGATATCGCCGGCGGTGTTCTGGCCAGTCAGATTGCCGAAGGGCGTATCGCCACGGTGGCCGTGGATGCCATGACTTTCCTGCGTCCGGTGTATGTTGGCGATGTTGTCTGTGTCTATGGCGATATCGAACGGATCGGAACAACATCGGTTGTGCTTCATCTCGAATCCTGGGTGCTGCGCCGCAATCAACCACCGCGCATCAAGGTAACAGAAGCCACCTTTACCTTTGTCGCCATCGATGCCGAAGGCCGCCCGCGCCCGGTGCGCAAGGATGAAGCCATCGCTTAACGCCGTCAGTCGCTAATCGGCCGATATTATACAGGAGCCCCGCCATGATGAATTCGAAAAGCATCGTCCTTTGGGCATTTTTCGGTTTGTGTGGCGGGGTTTTTGTTGACCCAGCGTCCAGTCATGCCGGGGAGGCCGATGTGGTTGGCGTTGAAGTCCGCAAAACGAGCGATGCGACATACCGGTTTTCCGTCACGGTGGCGCATGACGATACGGGCTGGGATCATTATGCCGATGCGTGGCAGGTGATTGGGCCCGATGGTGCGGTGCTTGGCGAGCGTATTCTGGCTCACCCGCATGTCAATGAGCAGCCCTTTACCCGGTCGTTATCCGGTGTGGCTATCCCCAACGGCATAACATCGGTGATAGTACGCGCACGTGATTTGGTGCATGGGTTTGGCGGGCAAGAGATTGCCATCAATCTGCCCGAACAGATCGGCGATGTTGCCACTGCACCGTAAGGGGCAACATCGGCTGAACGTGTGCTGCCCCTGTTTGGTAAATGCGGATTACCAACTGGCCTTCGCCACGCGGATGAAGTTTTCACCCATGATTTTATCGACATCATCAGTCGAATAGCCGGTTGCGATCAGGGCATCAGCAAGGGCCGGCAGTTTGCGCGGGTCAAAGACCGCAGCCCCGCCGGCCGCCGGACCATAGCCGCTGGCGGCTGGCCAGTAGTGGTCTTTATCCACCCCATCGGGGAAGTCATTGGTACCGGCAACCGAGGGCATGGTATCAAGCCCGATGCCGACATGATCCACACCGACCAGATCAACCGCATACTTGATATGGCGGATCATGTCGGGGACTTCCGGTGCGTTCGGCGATTTGATGAAGCGCTGGAAGCCGCAAATGCCGATCACGCCACCGGTGTCAGCACAGGCTTTGATTTGTTCATCATCAATGCAGCGTTCATGCCCACCCAATGCCTTGGGGTTGGCGTGGCTGAAGACGACCGGTTTGGATGAGACCCGCATGATATCAAGCGAGCTTTGCCGCCCGGTATGCGAGCAATCCATGATCATGCCGCTGCTATTGACGGCCTTGACAATTTCAACACCAAGATCGGTCAGCGGCATATCGACATCATGGCAACCGCCGGCGACCGAGTTGTTACGGTTATAGGCAAAGTGGATTTGCTTGACGCCTAGCTTGGCAAAGACCGGCACCATTTCGGGCATGTCTTGCAGCATGACGGACCCTTCAAGATCAAAGCCGACACCGAGCAACCCTTTGGATTTGGCGGTGGCGAGGTCTTCGAACTTTTCGATCTGCATGTATTTGTCGGGGTATGCCGCGATCTTCGCACGGAAGGCGGCGATCACACGCAGGATATGGGCAATAGAGTTCATATCCATGCCAACATTAACGCAGACATAATCAATCTTGCCTGCAACATAGGTATCAAGCAGATCGATCGGTGTCTTTTCGTCAAGCGGCAGGCAGGCATGCGCATCCCAGGTGAAGGCCGGGATATGCTTGCGCTGGTAATTGGTGAGGTTGCTGTCCGCGGGGGCGAAGGGCGTTGCAAAGCTGTTGGCGGTGGCGTTTGTCATGGTATCTCCGTTCAGTCCCAATCAACAAAGGTGTCGACAACCGCACGGTCGTATCCGCCAGCGGCCTTATAAAGTTGCTGGGAATAGGGATGTTCGAGCGTGCCTTCGGCAAGTTGTTCGGCGGTGGCCCGTTCAACAATACGGCCATGGTTCATGATGGCGATGTCGTCACACATATGTGCCACCACGGCGAGATCGTGGCTGACCATGATATAGGTCAGGCCAAGGTCGCGGCGCAACCGGCCCAGAAGGTTGAGCACCTCTGCCTGAATAGACACATCGAGTGCCGATGTCGGTTCATCAAGCAGCAGAATTTTCGGTTCGAGAATAAGCGCACGGGCAATCGCCACACGCTGACGCTGCCCGCCGGAAAGCTGATGGGGATAGCGGAACCGAAACGCGTTATCGAGCCCGACCTGCGTAAGGGCCTCGACCACGCGGGCATCGGAATTGCCCAGCCCGTGAATATTGACCGGTTCGGTCAGAATGCGGTCAATGGTGTGACGCGGATGCAGGGAGCCGAACGGGTCCTGAAACACCATTTGCGCAAGGCGATAGAAATCCTTGTCGCGTTTGGGGCCAAGTTTCTTACCCTTGACTGTAATGGTGCCTTCCCAGTCATCGACAAGGCCGGTGACGGTGCGAAGGACGGTCGATTTACCCGACCCGGATTCGCCGACCAGACCAAATGATCCGTTGGCGGGAACGCTGATATCAACGTCTTTCAGGACGTGATTGTCATCGAACCAGGCGTTGAGTTTGCTGATTTCAATCATTGTATTTCTTATCCCTCTGCCCAGCTTTCTTCGCGTTCAAGGGTCGGCAGATCAGAATGATCGCCATCCATTTTTGGCAAGCAGTTCAAAAGGCCCTTGGTATAGGGGTGTTTGGCGTTGTGCAGTTCGGATGCCCGCAATTCTTCGACAACATGGCCCTGATACATCACCAGAACCCGGTCGCAGAAGCTTGAGATCAGTTGCAAGTCGTGGCTGATGAAAATCAGTGCCATGCCACGGTCGCGCACCAGATCATCCAAAATTGCCATGACCTGAAGCTGTACCGTGACATCAAGGGCCGATGTCGGCTCATCGGCAATGATCAATTCCGGATCGGGGATCAGCATCATGGCAATCATGACGCGTTGCCCCATGCCGCCTGATGTTTCGTGCGGGTAGGCGTTAAATACCCGTTCCGGATCACGGATTTTGACGGCTTCGAGCATTTCAAGGGCGCGAAGGCGGGCTTCCTTGGCGTTGACCTTATGGTGTTCGCGGTAGGCCTCGATAATCTGATCGCCGATGGTCATGACAGGATTAAGCGAATATTTCGGGTCCTGCATGATCATGGAAATGCGCGCACCACGCACCTTGCGCCATTGCTTTGGCGTCAGATTGGCAAGGTCGACATCGCGAAATTGCATTTTTTCAGCACTGATCGTGCCGTTTGCTGCTGTCAGGCCAAGGATGGCGCGCCCGGTCTGGGATTTACCCGACCCGGATTCGCCAACAATGCCAAGACGTTCACGACCAAGGTCAAACGACACACCGCGCACGGCGTGGACTTTGCCCTTTGGGGTATTGAAGGTGACTTCAAGGTTTTTGACGGTCAGAAGGGTTTCGGAACTCATGATCAATCCCCTCCGCGTGGATCAAGAACATCGCGCAGGCCATCACCCAGAAGGTTAAAGCCCAGACTGACAACAAAGATGGCAAGCCCCGGTACGGTGGCAACCCACCACTGTTCAAGCAGGAACTGACGCCCATCAGACACCATCGCCCCCCATTCGGGCATGGGTGGTTGTGCGCCAAGACCGAGGAAGCCAAGACCGGCCGCAATCAGGATCATGCCAGCCATATCAAGGGTGACACGCACGACGAGCGAGCTCATGCACATCGGTGTGATGTGACCAATGATCAGGGCAAAGTTCGAGGTGCCCTGAAGACGGGCCGCTTCGATATAGTCTTCTTTGCGCACTGTGATGGTTTCTGCCCGCGCAATACGGGCATAGGGCGGCCATGCGGTAATCGCGATGGCAAGAATGGCGTTTTCAATCCCCGGTCCGAGTGCGGAAACAAAGGCCAGTGCCAAAATCAGTTTCGGGAATGCTAGAAAAACGTCGGTAATGCGCATCAAGACCGCATCAATCCACCCACCAAAGAAACCTGCAGCGGTGCCGACCAGAAGGCCAAGCGGGGCGGCAGTGATGGCGACCAGCCCAACGATAAGCAGGGTATATTGTGCGCCGTAAATCAGGCGTGACAGGATATCGCGGCCTAATTGATCGGTGCCAAACCAGTGGTCGCCACTGGGCGGTTGAATACGGTTGGCAAGGTTTGCGGCAAGGGGATCATACGGGGCCAGAAGCGGGGCAAAGATTGTGACAAGGATCAGGCCGACCACAACTGAAAGGCCAATCATGGCCAGTTTGTTTTCGGAAAACTTGATCCAGCCCAGCCACGCGCGGCCACATTTGGCCTGCCAGCGTGATTGTGGAGTGTCGGATGTCAGCCACTGTTTCAGGCCGGGTTTTGCAGTGGAGGTTTGTGTGGTCATGGGGTTATCTCCGTGCCCGTGGGTCGAGGAAGCGATAGAGCACGTCAGACAGCATGTTCACGCTGATAAAGACGGCACCCACGACAACAGTTCCACCCAGAACCGCATTCATATCGGCATTGAGCAGTGAATTGGTGATGTACAGGCCAAGACCGGGCCAGGCAAAGATGATTTCGGTCAAAACCGACCCTTCGAGCAGGTTGGCATATGACAGCGCAATCACGGTGACCAATGGCACCATGACGTTGCCCAGCGCATGGCGCCAGATAATGCGATGTTCGGAGATGCCTTTGACCCGTGCGGTCAGAATGTATTCCTGACTGAGCTGTTCAAGCATGAAGGATCGGGTCATACGCGCAATATAAGCCAGCGAGAAATAGGCCAGGATGGATGCGGGCAGAATGATGTGTGACACCGCATTCCAGAACAAATCCATATCGCCTTCGATCAGCGTATCAACCAGCATCAAACCGGTAGTGGGTTCGATGAAATCGACATAGAACGCATCAAGGCGGCCGGGGCCGGCAACCCAGTCAAGTTTCATATAGAAAACCAGAAGCCCCATCAGGCCAAGCCAGAAGATCGGCATCGAATAGCCAGCAAGGCCAATGACGCGGACAACGTGGTCAGGCCATTTCCCTTTGTTGATTGCGGCAAAAACACCCGCCGGGATGCCCAGAATGACACCGATAATGGTGGCTATGGTGGCAAGTTCGAGGGTGGCGGGGAAAACGCGTTTGATGTCGTCAAGGACCGGGTTCGACGTCAAAACAGACGTACCGAAATCGCCTTGAAGGATATTGGAAATATAAATAAAGAATTGCTGCCAAATTGGCAGGTTAAGGCCCATTTCTTCGCGCACGCGGTCATAGACGGCTTGCGGAGCACGGTCGCCAACGGCGGCCAGAACCGGATCAATTGGCAGAACGCGGCCAATCAGGAATGTGACCAGAAGCAGACCAAAGAATGTAATGGCCAGCGAAAAAACAAGGCGCAGGAGGCTTCCTGCCTTGCCGGAAAAGAGACGGGCGCGTGTGCGCCCGTCCCGGTTTTTGCGTGTAACAGCGGACATTACGACCGTTGTCTCCTTAGTCTTTGGTGACAAAACGATAATAGTTGTTATCGAACGACGGACCGAGGACGAAGTTGTTCACATTCTTGCGCATGGACGCAATTTCAGTTTCCTGGAACATCACGACGAACGGACCGCTTTCGAGAACTTTTTTCTGAAGGTCGACATACATTGCTGCACGTTTCGCATCATCGCGTTCAAGGGTTGCGGCATCGGTTTCAGCCGTAAGGGGACCAGCGTCCCAAGCGTTACGCCATGCCAGCGGTTTTGCAACGGCATCGTCGGAGTTATCCGGATTCCAAGCAAAGGTCGATGCATTGGTGTGCGGATCCTGATAATCCGGGCCCCAGCGACCGATATAGATATCGTGCTGACGTGCGCGGTATTTGGTCAGCGTCTGTTTGCCATCGCCCGGAATGATTTCCAGATTGATGCCCGCCTGCGCCCAGGTTGCCTGGATCGACTGTGCCATCGCCATGATTGCGGTGGTGTTACGGGTATCCATGGTGACACTGAAACCATCGGGAAGGCCTGCTTCGGCCAACAGTTCCTTGGCTTTTTCGATGTTCAGGCTATAGGGATTTTCGTTATAGGCACCAAGGAAACCTTCAGGTAGGAATGCCTGATGGATCTGGGAACGACCTGCGAGGATGGTTTCGGAAATACCTTTGTAATCGACAAGGTATTTCAGGGCTTCGCGGACCTTCGGATTGGACAGATATTCGTTTTTCTGTGACAGGCCAAGATACCAAAGCGCACCTTTACCCTTTGACATCAACTTGATGTCGTCGTCACCCTTGATCGATGCCAACTGATCGGCTTCGAGGTTACGGGCAATATCAATATCGCCTTTTTCCAGAAGGAGCTGCTGGGAAGCGGCTTCTTTGACGTTACGGATGATGACGCGCTTCATTTCAGGTGCGCCATCCCAGTAATCTTCGTTCGCCGTCAGGCTCAGGCTTTGACCCGCGGTCCATTTGTTCAGTTTGAACGGGCCGGAGCCGGCATAGTTGGTTTTCAGCCACTCGTGACCGAGATCGCCGTCGACTTCGTGGGCAAGGACTTCTTCCTTATCGATCACTGCACCGACACCTGCGGTCAGGCAATACAGAACGAAGCTTGGCGCATAAGGTTTGTCGAGTTCCATGACCAGCGTCGACTCGTCGGTCGCACGGATTTTTTCTTTGACGTTGTCCGGGGTAAGGCCGAACTGGCCAAGGATAAAGGCCGGGGACTGATCAAGCAGGATCACACGTTGCAGCGAGAAGGCGGCATCTTCGGCAGTCAGGTCATTGCCCGACGCGAATTCAACGCCATCACGCATTTTAAAGGTGAAGGTTTTACCATCTTCTGAAACGTCCCAGCTTTCGGCCAGAACGCCATAGATTTTTGACACGTCATCATTATCGAACCCGATCAGACGGTCATAGGTGTTACCGGCATATTCGGCACCGGAAAATTCGAAAATCTGTGCCGGATCGAGTGTGATGATGTCATCAATGGCGAAGGCCATGACCAACGCGTTTTTCGGCGTGTCTGCCTGTGCTGCCAATGGCGTAGTTATGAGCGCGGTCCCCATGACCAGCCCTGCAATAAATTTGCGCATGATGCGCCTCCCGTTTTGTTGTTGTGGGACAGCAGGCCTGAGCAATGCGTGTTTCAGACACCAGCATGAAACTGTATCTGAAAAATTCACATCACCTGAAAGTGGGGCGGCCTGCAAGATCGTTGTCTGTTGTTCGCGAAGCTGAGCATAAATTATACGATTAATCAATGACCAGACGGTCAGGATTGCCTAAATTCCACGCAATGGCGGTGTGAATTCAGATGTGTTCGCGTATCGGTTGTGAATTTCGGGCGTTCGGGCCCGTAAAGGACAGACGCAAAAAATGAGGGCCGCCGGGAAGAGGGGATTCAGACACAAAAAAAGCCGCTTTTGAAAAGCGACTTTTGCATACTCTTTAAAAGAGTGGCGCGAGTGACGAGACTTGAACTCGCGGCCTCCGGCGTGACAGGCCGGCGCTCTAACCAACTGAGCTACACCCGCGCGGTGTGTGGCGCGGTTTATATAAATACCGCTGTCTGCTGGCAAGTGTTTTCTGGCCGAAATTTCAAAGAAAAACAACGCCGACACTTTGTGTGATCAGGCGCATGAAATCGGCCAAAAACAAAAAAGCACCAGCGGTAAAACCGAGGTGCTTTTTTGTTTC
>TARA_R110002012_G_scaffold1537_9_pt1 | contig 129641 bp, 124 predicted proteins | sample TARA_R110002012 | Tara Oceans TARA_R110002012 (sample SAMEA4396515) | marine metagenome | biome: Westerlies Biome; feature: [DCM] deep chlorophyll maximum layer (ENVO:01000326); material: water (ENVO:00002006), including particulate matter (ENVO:01000060) such as... | depth 40 m
TTGGTCTGATGAAAGCGAGGTGCCTGTATGAAACCTGCTAGAGTCTTGTTTGTCTGCGTGGGGTCGTTTGGTGCCCCGTGTCTCGTTCTCATCCGATGAACAATTGATCGCATGGGAATTCATGGGCGGCAATAGTTTTTTATGGGACCAAGCCACAAACTGTGCCCCGCGAGCAAGGTTATACACAACATATTGTGGATAAAAATCGGCGGAATTTAGCTCAATTGGTTTGAATATGAGAAAATAACACAACATCTTGTGCGGCTACCACACTAGGAATGGTCGCCCATAGTTTCCCAAAAAACTTATCCACAGCGCCGCCGGATATCCCATGTTTCCCTTACGTTCTCAAGGGTCAGCGCCCATCGCCCGCTGAATCACCCCCGAATCTGCAAATCACGGCCCTGTGATTCGGAAGTCAGAGGTCATTTCCCAATCTCGTCCCATGATTTCCCACACCACCCGCGCCAGCCCACCCCGATCCCATGAAATCCCGCGGCTTGCGCATGAGATGTAGCGCGACATTGGAAAGTGCAGTGATTTACACAGAAACCTGCAGCAAAGTGTTTTGAGGGATGGTGGGGAGCGGGCGGGGCAGCGCCAGGCGCTCAAGTTCAGACCAGACACTTTAGCAATGACAGCTTGCTAAAACCCTCGCGCCCATAACGGATGCCAATTGCACGGCGGCTATGCGCTTGCGCGATGCAGGCCGCAAACACAGAAATTCACACAACGGTTCAAGATCGCCGCAACAAGATTAACTTTGATCCATGGGATCAGGTTTATGTGTAATCACCGCGTCGTTGACCGCAGGTCCGGCAAACCTGCTCTGGCATGCTTTTGCTCTGCCGCCAACGGTGCAGGCCAAACAGACAGGTTACCCGTGCTAGCTTACGTGCAAGACTTTTCATCGGAACCAATAGTCCTTTTTTCATTTACGCGCGGCGGATTTCCTTCTTCTCATCAAAGCTAAGACAAATGGCTTAGAGAGGCCTGCTCGTGAAAATGTAAATAAGGTTTCGAACGAGCCGTTATGAAGGATAGTAATCAATCCAAGACGTTAAACACGACACTCGCTACGTTATGGGTAGTCTCACATATCAGATGTATAGAAAAGGAGAATTCTTCAAAAAATCACCTTCTTGGCGATTAGTTTTGCCATGACGGTTAAATAATCGGTGTTTGCTAGATTTAGCCGCTTCCCTGAGCGTAATTAAAGCTTCGCCTATAAACAAAAAGACGATTTGGGCCAGGTGTTCACCTGGAAACGCCAGTTCACTGACGTAAAAATCCCTGATCAGCACCTGCGCCCGCGCGCCGCTGCCATCCCGCTGCTTGCCGATCCAATAAGTCGTCTGCACCGCCTCGATCGTGAACGCGGAGCTCTCCTTGACCTCGGGCAGATCATTCAGTGACGGCAAGAACTTTCCCTGACTCGCGGCAAGTTGTTCCGCCATCCTGAAATCATCACGGCTGAACATGGCCGTTGCGGGCATCCTTGCCCTGATCGGGCCAAAGCCTGGGGGCCATACCGATGTTGAAACTGGTGTTGTGATGCCCGCGCATGATGCTGGCGCTTGGCGTGCTGGGCGCGGCTTGCATGTATATAGAGGCAAACCGCGCCCAGGATTAGGCAAGCCTCAGGCCATGCCGCCGTCGATCAACCCCTTGGCGATCTTGGCATAGGCCTGCGCCATCGGTCCGTCGCCCGCGGCTACCGGTGTGCCATTGTCACCGGCCAGCCGCGTTTCCAGATCAATCGGCAAGGCCCCCAGCAGCGGCACACCCATCTTCTGCGCTTCGGTCGCCACGCCACCGGTGCCGAAAATCTCGTGCTGCGCGCCGCAGTCGGGGCAGATGAACATCGACATGTTTTCAATCAGCCCCAGCACAGGGGTTTTCAGCGTCTTGAACATGTCCAGCGCCTTGCGTGCATCAATCAGCGCCACGTCCTGCGGCGTGCTGACCACGATGGCCCCGGTCAGTTCGGATTTGGTGCACAGGGTCAGTTGAACATCGCCGGTGCCCGGCGGCAGATCGACCAGCAGCACGTCCAGCTCGCCCCACTGCACCTGCCCCAGCATCTGTTGCAGCGCGCCCATCAGCATCGGGCCCCGCCAGACCACGGCCTTGCCCTCTTCCATCATGAAACCGATCGACATCAGCGTAACGCCATGCGCGTGCAGTGGGATGATCGTCTTGCCGTCGGGCGATGCGGGGCGTTTGTTCACCCCCATCATGCGCGGCTGCGAGGGTCCGTAAATATCGGCATCCAGCAGCCCCACCTTGCGGCCCTGTTTGGCCAGCGCCACGGCCAGGTTCGACGACACGGTGGATTTGCCCACACCGCCCTTGCCCGAGCCAATGGCCAGAATGCGCTGAACCCCCGACGGCTTGGTCGGGCCGTCCTGCGGCTTGGGGTGGCCGCCGATCTTCAGGCTGGGCGGCGGTGTCGCGGGTTTGGCGGCGGGGCCGTGGGCGGTCAGGGCCACCTGCACGCTGTCCACGCCCGACACGGCGGCCACGGCAGCTTGCGCCGCTTCGCGGACCGGCCCCATGGCCTGCGCGGCCTCGGGCGTCGGTGCCTCGATGACAAAGCGCACGGCGCTGCCGTCGATCTGGATGGCACGAATCAAATCGCGGCTGATCAGGTCGCCGCCATCGGGCAAGGCGACTCGTTTCAGCGCGGCGGTGATCAGATCGTTTGTAAGTGTCATGTCATACCTCTTTTCACAGCCATTGTTGTGGCAGTTGCCGCCGCAGGTGCAACCCCTAACGGCGGTTTGCACAAGGCTTGGGCGCTTTGCAAAAATAGGTCAGTGCCCCCTATGCATTTGCTGCATGGCAGCATTGTTGATACGTCTATTGTGCAGGCGCAGCATTTCACTAAATTGAAGTCAACACGAACGCAAACGAACGCAAAACAAACATCCGAGGCACCGACGAACATGGCCTATCTGAACCAGACAACCACATACGCAAGCCTGACCGAGCGTCTGCTGGCAACCACAGCACGCCTGCTGGACGCCGCTGCGGCACGTCAGGCAAAACGCGCGGTCTACCGCACAACATTCAACGAGCTGGCAAGCCTGGGTGATCGCGATCTCGCTGATCTCGGCCTGCACCGCTCGCAAATCCGCCGGATTGCCACCGAGGCAGCCTACGGCGACAAGTAATACGAGTTCGGGCATTTTCACCTCCTCCCGGAAATGTCCGTCACGACGCGGCGGTATCTCTCCTCCTCCCTGATGCCGCCGCACCTTTTCCCCGATCAAACGGGGATACGACATCGCTGCCGGTCTTTCCTCCTCCCTGACCTGCGCAGTGACTAACGCGGCGACACCGCTCCTCCCTCAGGTGTCGCCGCACAGGATACCCCGGTCAAACGGGGGTTTGGATCGCCACTTGGGTCTCTCCTCCTCCCTGACCCGGTGGTGAACTAGGCGGCGGCCCTTCCTCCCAAGTGCCGCCGCACCTTCTACCCCGGTCAAACGGGGATACGGATCGCCACCTGGCCTCTCCTCCTCCCTGGCCCGGTGGTGAAAATACGCGGCGGTCTCTCCTCCCAGATCCCGTCGCACCCTAAAATTGTCGGGCCTCTCCTCCTCCCTGGTCCCGGCAATTGCAAAGGCGGCGGTCCCATCCTCCCGGGGCCGCCGTTTTTTTATGTTTGTGAGGGGGTTCGGAATGTGGTGTCGGCGCGCGGCGCGATTGGTCGCTGTGCGGGACGAAGCTGCCGTTAGAAATGGAATGCGAAGCCGCGCATCGTCGGGCCGTGGTGCGGCGATCCTGCTTCTGTGACTGGCACTTTATGGCAGCCAAGCACATCCAACCTGTCCGTCACGCGCAACAGCAACCAAATCGCCGTGCCGTGGGGCGGCCCGGCGATGCGCGGCGGCCTTCGGCCTTGATTCCGCGCGGGGGAAAGAGGAACAGGCTCGAACCGGACATTCAGAGCAAATCGCCCTAAGGGCTGCTTTGAGCCCCAAGGAGAGCAGACCTGTCGATCGGTTTCCCCAACCAAATCGCTTGTCGAAAACCACTGCTGGCTCACGCTGACAACAGGTGAGGGTTACGCAGTGCCAAACCGCTTAATGCACCATCCGACGCCCCGCAGCCCCACCCCGGCGCTGTGGCGTCGGAATGTGATGCGTCGCCGCTGCGATATGATCCAGAAAAGCGCTGACCGCAGGGCCGGGGTTGTCATCCTCCCAATGCGCCAGCACATCGCGCGCCGCCTGTCTGGGCCGCACGTCCTGCGGCAGGGTAAACACCCATTCCAGAAACCCCGCCCGCGCCGCCGCATCGCCGTCGGCACCGGCATTGTCCAGATCGGCAAGCCCTGCCACGATCCTTGAAAACATCTGTCGTCCTTTCCCGTCACGCCCCGTGACGTATTCCATTGGACGGATGGTTCGGGAAGGGCAGCACGGGAACAGACCTGTGCACAGCCGCCTCCATCGCCACCCGCGATTCACGTAACACCAAGGCTGGTTTCCGGGCTTGGGGCGGGCGGCCTTGCGGCCTGCGACGGGCACCTTCCCGGGGACTGTCCCCAGTGGCCTTGCCCGTTGCATCCCACCCTCACCGTTGCGGGGGCAGCGCCGGCATCTCACCGGCTTCCCAATTCTCCGCCCGTGGGCGGCACCTTGGACGTTCAGATTAGAAGTGCAGCCGATTCACAGCAAGTGCAAAGACGGCAGCAAGCGGCTGTTTGCGACGTGCCCTGGGGTCATGCCCTAAAACGGAATATCGTCGGTGCCGGTGATGAACTTTGACACGACCTTTTTCAGCCCCGCCTTTTCAAACGCGATCTCCAGCTTGTCGCCCTCGATCCCGACAACCGCGCCATAGCCGAACTTCTGGTGGAACACCCGTTCACCGACGGTAAAGCTGCTGACGGCGCTGGCGTCGATGGTGGTGTTGCGGCTTTCGCGGGGCTGGCTGACCGACCGGTCCTGACTGCGCGCCTGCAACCGCCGCCATCCGGGCGAGTTGTAGACATTGGCATCGGCCGCAGCATCGTGCAGGCGGGATTTGACCTCGGCCATGCCGGCCGCACCGTAATTGCCACCGTGCAGCCCCGGCGGGGTCAGCACATCGACGTGGTCGGCGGGCAATTCGTCGATAAACCGCGACGGCAGGGCCGACTGCCACTGACCGAACACGAACCGGTTCGACACGAACGAAATCGTGCACACTTCCTCGGCGCGGGTGATGCCGACATAGGCCAGCCGCCGCTCTTCCTCCAACCCCTTCAGCCCGCTTTCATCCATTGACCGTTGCGAGGGGAACAGGCCGTCCTCCCAGCCGGGCAGGAACACCATGGGAAATTCCAGCCCCTTGGCCGCGTGCAGGGTCATGATGCTGACCTTGGCGCCCTCGCCTTCCTGCTCGTTGTCCATGATCAGGCTAACGTGCTCCAGAAACCCTTGCAGGTTCTCGAAATTGTGCAGCTGGTTGATCAGCTCCTTGAGGTTCTCCAGCCGCCCCGGTGCCTCGGGTGTCTTGTCGTTCTGCCAGTGGGCGGTATAGCCGCTGTCGTCCAGAATCACCTCGGCCAGTTCGATGTGGGTATAGTCCGGCGCGGTGTCGGTTTCGGTGTCCACCACGCTGTCGTCATCGTCCAGAACGCGGGTGCCGTTCGACCGCAGCATCGCGGACCAACGGTCGATACCCTCGACCAGCTTGCGCAGCTCGGCACCCCCCTTGCCCTTAATCAGCCCTTGTTCAACCGCAATCCGCGCGCCTTCGACCAGGTTCACACCATTGGCCCGCGCCGTGATCTGGATCGTCTGCTGCGCCTTGTCGCCAAGGCCGCGCTTGGGCGTGTTGACGATACGTTCAAACGCCAGATCATTGTCCGGCGACACCACGACACGGAAATAGGCCATCGCATCGCGGATTTCCAAACGCTCGTAAAAGCGCGGGCCACCGATCACGCGGTAGGGCAGCCCGATGGTCAGGAACCGGTCCTCGAAGGCGCGCATCTGGTGCGAAGCACGGACCAGGATCGCCATCTCGTCCAGGTTCATCGCCCGCAGGCCACGGGTGCCACGCTGCGCCGCCTCGATCTCCTCACCGATCCAGCGGGCCTCTTCCTCGCCGTCCCAATGGCCGATCAGGCGCACCATCTCGCCCTCGGTCTCTTCGGTCCACAACGTCTTGCCCAGCCGGTCCGAGTTGCCCGCAATCACGCCAGACGCTGCCGCCAGAATATGCGGGGTCGAGCGGTAGTTCTGTTCCAGCCGCACCACATGCGCGCCGGGAAAATCCTTTTCAAACCGCAGGATGTTGCCCACCTCGGCCCCGCGCCAGCCATAGATCGACTGGTCGTCGTCGCCCACGCAACAGATGTTCTTGTGCCCGCCCGCCAGCAGCCGCAGCCAAAGGTACTGGGCGACGTTGGTGTCCTGATATTCGTCCACAAGGATGTATTTGAACCAGCGTTGATACTGTTCCAGCACATCGGGGTGCTTTTGAAAGATCGTGACCATGTGCAACAGCAGGTCACCGAAATCCGTGGCGTTCAGGTCGATCAGCCGGCGCTGGTATTGCGCGTACAGCTCGACACCCTTGTGATTGTAGGCCCCCGCATCCGCCGCCGGGATCTTGTCCGGCGTCAGCGCGCGGTTTTTCCATGCATCAATGACCCCGGCCAGTTGCCGCGCGGGCCAGCGTTTGTCGTCAATGCCCGCCGCACTGACCAGTTGTTTCAACAGACGCAACTGGTCGTCCGTGTCCAGAATGGTAAAGTTCGACTTCAACCCCACCAGTTCCGCGTGCCGCCGCAGCAGCTTGACGCAGATGGCGTGGAAAGTGCCCAGCCACGGCATGCCTTCGATCTGCTGGCCCAGCATCTGGCCCACGCGGTTCTTCATCTCGCGCGCGGCCTTGTTGGTAAAGGTCACGGCCAGCACCTCGTTCGGGCGTGCGCGTCCCGTCATCAGCAAATGGACGATTCGCGCCGTCAACGCGCGGGTCTTGCCGGTGCCCGCCCCTGCCAGCATCAGCACTGGGCCGTCCATCTGTTCGACAGCGGCCCGTTGCGCAGGGTTCAACCCGTCCAGATAGGGTTGCGGGCGCGCGGCCATGGCGCGGGCGGACAGCGAAGCGCCTTCAAAGGCGTCCATTTCATCGAAACTGCTCATGTGGCCCGATATACAGGTCCCGCGTCCCGAGGGAAAGGGTGTTCCACGGATGTTCTCATTGCAGACCCCGCACGGAACGCCCCGCCTGCACGGACGCCCTGTCCGGCTTTGTTCCGTCCCGACCGCTATGGGCGCGCCTGTCAAATGCCCCGATCTGCGTCAGCCCTGCTGAGTCTGTGCGCTAACATGTCAGAGAGCAGACCGGATGCGCCGCAAACGCGCCGCTGAGCGGTGTCATTGGGTTGTAACAGTCGCATAATTTGACCTACACCCTGCGTGAACACCATCAGGTCGTTACTTACATAAGGATGTCCACCTTGACTGAGTTCTCCAAAATTCTCATCGCCAACCGTGGTGAAATCGCCATCCGCATCATGCGGGCCGCCAACGAGATGGGCAAAAAGACGGTGGCCGTCTTTGCCGAAGAGGACAAGCTGGGGCTGCACCGGTTCAAGGCGGACGAAGCTTATCGCATTGGCGAAGGCATGGGGCCGGTCGCGGCCTATCTGAGCATCGAGGAAATCATCCGCGTGGCCCGCATGTCGGGTGCCGACGCGATCCACCCCGGGTACGGCCTGCTGTCGGAAAACCCCGATTTCGTCGATGCCTGCGACGCGGCGGGCATCACCTTTATCGGTCCCAAGGCCGAAACCATGCGCGCCCTGGGCGACAAGGCCAGCGCGCGGCGTGTGGCGGTCGAGGCCGGTGTGCCGGTGATCCCTGCGACCGAAGTGCTGGGCACCGATATGGACGCGATCCGCACCGAGGCTGCCGAGGTCGGCTATCCGCTGATGCTGAAAGCGTCCTGGGGCGGCGGTGGTCGGGGCATGCGTCCGATCAACGGCCCCGACGAGCTGGAAGAAAAGGTGCTGGAAGGCCGCCGCGAGGCCGAGGCCGCCTTTGGCAACGGCGAGGGCTATCTGGAAAAGATGATCCTGCGCGCCCGCCACGTCGAGGTGCAGATCCTGGGCGACAAACATGGCGGCATGTACCACCTGTTTGAACGCGACTGTTCCGTGCAGCGGCGCAACCAGAAGGTCGTGGAGCGTGCCCCTGCCCCCTACCTGACACCCGAGCAGCGCGAGGAGATCTGCGCGCTTGGCTACAAGATCTGCAAACACGTGAATTACGAATGCGCCGGCACCGTCGAATTCCTGATGGATATGGACGACGGCCAGTTCTATTTCATCGAAGTGAACCCGCGCGTGCAGGTGGAACACACCGTCACCGAAGAAGTCACCGGCATCGACATCGTGCGCGCCCAGATCCTGATCGCCGAGGGCAAGAGCATCGCCGACGCCACCGGCAAGGACAGCCAGTCGGACGTGACCCTGAACGGCCACGCCCTGCAAACCCGGATCACCACCGAGGACCCGCAGAACAACTTTATCCCCGACTATGGCCGCATCACCGCCTATCGGTCGGCCACGGGTCTGGGCATCCGTCTGGACGGCGGCACGGCTTACGCGGGCGGCGTCATCACCCGCTATTACGACAGCCTGCTGACCAAGGTGACAGCCAAGGCACCGACGCCCGAGATGGCCATCGCCCGCATGGACCGCGCCCTGCGCGAATTCCGTATTCGCGGTGTCAGCACCAACATCGCCTTCGTCGAAAACCTGCTGAAGCACCCGACCTTCCTCGATTACAGCTATACCACCAAGTTCATCGACACGACGCCCGAGCTGTTCCAGTTCTCGCGCCGCCGCGACCGGGGCACCAAGGTGCTGACCTATATCGCGGACATCACCGTGAACGGCCACCCCGAGACCAAGGACCGCCCCCTGCCCGCCAACGTGCGCGCGCCGAAACCGCCAGTGCCCGCGCAGGAACCCAGCATGGGCACCCGCAACATGCTGGAGCAAAAGGGCGCGCAGGCCGTCGCCGATTGGATGAAGGCGCAAAAGCAACTGCTGCTGACCGACACAACCATGCGCGACGGGCACCAGTCCTTGCTGGCCACGCGGATGCGCTCGATCGACATGATCAAGGCGGCCCCCGCCTATGCGGCAAACCTGCCGCAACTGTTCAGCGTCGAATGCTGGGGCGGTGCGACCTTCGATGTGGCCTATCGTTTCTTGCAGGAATGCCCGTGGCAACGCCTGCGCGACCTGCGCGCGCGGATGCCCAACGTGATGACGCAAATGCTGCTGCGCGGCTCGAACGGGGTGGGCTACACCAACTATCCCGACAACGTGGTGCAGTTCTTTGTGAAACAGGCCGCTGACAGCGGTGTTGACGTGTTCCGCGTGTTCGACAGCCTGAACTGGGTGGAAAACATGCGCGTGGCGATGGACGCAGTGGTCGACAGCGGCAAGATCTGCGAAGGCACCATTTGCTACACCGGCGACATGCTGAACCCCGACCGCGCCAAATACGACCTGAAGTATTACGTGCAGATGGGTCAGGACCTGAAAGATGCAGGCGCGCATATTCTGGGCCTGAAGGACATGGCGGGCCTGCTGAAACCCGCCGCGGCCAAGGCGCTGATCCATGCGCTGAAACAAGAGGTCGGCCTGCCGATCCACTTCCACACGCACGACACGTCGGGTGCGGCGGCAGCCACGGTGATGGCGGCGGCGGATGCGGGTGTGGACGCGGTCGACGCGGCGATGGACGCGTTTTCGGGCGGCACCTCGCAGCCCTGCCTTGGCTCGATCGTCGAGGCACTGCGCAACACACCGCGCGACACCGGGCTGGACATGGCCGCCGTGCGCGAAATGTCGGACTATTGGGAAGGCGTGCGCGCGCAATACGCCGCGTTTGAGTCCGGCCTGATGGCCCCCGCCTCCGAGGTTTACCTGCACGAAATGCCCGGCGGGCAGTTCACCAACCTCAAGGCGCAGGCGCGCTCGCTGGGGCTAGAAGACCGCTGGCACGAGGTGGCGCAGACCTATGCGGATGTGAACCAGATGTTCGGTGACATCGTGAAGGTCACGCCGTCGTCCAAGGTCGTCGGCGACATGGCCCTGATGATGGTGAGCCAAGGCCTGACCCGCGCGCAGGTCGAAGACCCCAAGGCCGACGTGGCCTTTCCCGACAGCGTCGTGGACATGATGCGCGGCAACCTGGGCCAGCCTCCGGGCGGCTTCCCCGCAGGCATCCAGAAAAAGGTGCTGAAAGGCGAAGCGCCGTCAACCGACCGGCCGGGCAAGCATCTGGACCCCGTGGACATCGCAGCGACCCGCGCGCAAGTGACCGAAGAGCTGGAAGGCAAGACCATCGACGACGAGGATCTGGCAGGCTACCTGATGTATCCGAAGGTCTTCATGGACTATATGGGCCGCCACCGCAGCTATGGCCCCGTGCGCACCCTGCCCACGCACACGTTCTTTTACGGGATGGCCCCCGGCGAAGAAATCAGCGTGGAGATTGACCCCGGAAAGACGATGGAAATCCGCCTGCAAGCGGTGGGCGACACCGGTGAGGACGGCGAGGTCAAGGTGTTCTTTGAACTGAACGGCCAGCCGCGCGTGATCCGCGTGCCGAACCGCATGGTCAAATCCACCACCCAACAGCGCCCCAAGGCGGAACTGGGCAACACCAACCACATCGGCGCGCCGATGCCGGGCGTGGTGGCCACCGTGGCCACGTCGGTGGGCGCGCAGGTCAAAGAAGGCGACCTGCTGCTGACCATCGAAGCGATGAAGATGGAAACCGGCATCCACGCCGAACGCGACGCCACGGTCAAGGCGGTCAACGTCCAGCCGGGCAGTCAGATCGACGCCAAGGATCTGCTGATCGAGCTGGAGTGAGGCGACACGACGCCAATCCCCTCTGTCCGATCCGTCGGGCAGAGGGAACAAGGGAATCAGCCATGCAACACCTCGCCCTGATCGCGCTGCTGGTCCCCGACTATGACGCAGGCATCGCCTTCTACGTCGACCGGATGGGATTCGACCTGCTGGAAGACACCGACATGGGCGGCGGCAAACGTTGGGTGCGCGTGGCCCCTGCGGGGGCACAAACCGCGTTCCTGCTGGCGCGTGCGGTGGGCACACGCCAGACAGATGCCATCGGCAACCAGGGCGGCGGACGTGTCTGGCTGTTTTTGCAAACCGACGACTTCGCCGCCGATCATGCGCGCCTGCTGGCCGCCGGTGTCACGTTCGAGGAATCACCGCGCCACGAGCCTTATGGCACCGTCGCCGTCATGCAGGACATTTTTGGCAACCGCTGGGACCTGATCCAGTTCGCAAATCCCACGGCCTGACCCCGCCCCCTGCGACAAGATGAACTTTTTTTGACGAACCTCAATTTTCCACTTGCAGCCGGATGCCCGCGTTTGTAGATCAGCCCTACCAAAAGGAAGCGGGCGTAGCTCAGGGGTAGAGCATAACCTTGCCAAGGTTAGGGTCGGGCGTTCGAATCGCCTCGCCCGCTCCAATTTGGTCCTGCCCACCCACGCAGGAAACAGACAAGGCCGCCTTCGGGCGGCCTTGCTGCGTTTCGGGGGGTCGGTTTTATCCTCTGGCCGCGCCCCATTGCCCTTGCCGGAACAGCGCTCCGCCGGTAAGAACGAAGAAAGAACACATATCACGCGGTGCGCGGGCTCTTGATCCTTGGGGTCCGACCCGGTTTTATGTGTGCAAAAAGGGCGGTCGACATGCTGACATCTGTAGAACTTTGCGCCGGTGCGGGCGGTCAGGCCCTGGGGCTGGAGCGCGCGGGCTTTGCCCATACGGCGCTGGTCGAGATCGACAAACATTGCTGCAACACCCTGCGCCACAACCGCCCCGAATGGAACGTTCTGGAAGAGGACATGCGCCTGTTCAAGGAACGCGCGTCCGATTATCGCGGCATGGACCTGCTGGCCGGTGGCCTGCCCTGCCCGCCGTTTTCCGTGGCCGGCAAGCAACTGGGCGAACAGGACGAACGCAACCTGTTCAATGACGCGCTGGACATCGTGGCCGATGCCCGCCCCCGCGCGGTGATGATCGAAAACGTGCGCGGGTTTCTGGATGCGGTGTTTCACGACTACCGCGAAAAACTGAAAACCCAGCTTGATAAAATGGGGTACAAGACCGACTGGCGGCTGCTGAACGCATCCGACTACGGCGTGCCGCAGCTTCGGCCCCGCGTGGTGATTGTCGCCGTGCAAAAAGAACGCGCCGATTTCTTCGACTGGCCCGATCCGCAGCCGCACAACCCGCCCACCGTGGGGGAAACCCTGCGCGACCTGATGGCGGCGGGCGGCTGGCGCGGGGCCGATGACTGGGCCGCCAAGGCGGACGAGATTGCCCCGACCATCGTCGGCGGATCAAAGAAACACGGCGGCCCCGACCTTGGCCCCACCCGCGCGCGCGCCGCATGGGCCACGCTGGGCGTCGAGGGGCGCACCATCGCACCCGAAGCGCCCGATGCCCTGCATCAGGGAATGCCCCGCCTGACCGTGCCCATGGTGGCGCGCATTCAGGGCTTTCCCGACGACTGGCACTTTACCGGCGCGAAAACCAACGCTTACCGGCAGGTCGGCAACGCCTTTCCGCCGCCCGTGGCACACGCCGTGTCGACCCAGATCGCCAAGGCCCTGCGCAAACGTGTGCTGCGCGCGGTGGCGGGCTGACGGTGCGAACCGCCCCGTTCCGGCCCTAGACCTGTGAAACAGTCGCTTCCCGACAGCATCGTCACCCCAGCCCACCGCGATCACGCGCTGCTGTCCACCATCGCCGCCGACATCACCGCGCGTGCAGGCGGCCCCGAGGCACTGGCGGCACATTTCGCCGCGATGCTGCGCCGCTGTGTCGATGATGTGATCATGACGCCCAAGACGGGGCGGCGGTCCTACGAGGAACTGGAAAAGACCGAGAAAACCTATATCGGCACGCGGGTCGAGATTGAACTGCGCGCCATGTTGCGCCTGCCACGGGGCAAGCTGGACACCGTTGTGCAAGGCCATGACGTCGACATCAAAAACACCATGGGCAGCAACTGGATGATCCCGACCGAGGCGATAGACCATCCTTGCATTCTGGTCGCCGCCGACGAGGTGCGCGCACAATGCTATCTGGGGCTGATCGTGGCGCGGCCCGACTACTTGACCGCCGGTCAGAACAAGGACGCCAAGAAAAGCGTGTCAGCCCAAGGCTTTGCCAACATCCTGTGGCTGCTGCGCCATCATCCCTATCCGGCAAACTTCTGGCGCACCGTGCCGCCCGAGATCATCCCGCAGATTTTCGCAGGCGCCTCGGGCAATCAGCGCATGGCGGCGCTGTTCCGGCACATTCAGGGCACGCCCATCACCCGCGACGTGGTCGAAGCGGTGGCCCAGCAACAGGATTTCATGCGCCGCATCCGGTCGGACAAGGGGCGCGGCACCCGCGACCTGCTGGCGCGCGAGGGCATCGCGCTGCTGTCCGGCCACTATGACGCGCCGCTGATCGCGGCCCTGGGCCTGCCCCACTGCACGGGCAGCGAATTCGTGTCCTACCGCCCCGTCACCCAAGAGCAGGCCGATCTTGCGACCGCCCATGGCATCGCGCTGAACTGGTCGGATTAGCTCAGCGGAAACTGACGCAGACAGGTTTTCGCCTTGGTCTGGAAATCGCGAATGTTGGCTTCGGCGTCCTTGCGGCCCATGACGGCGCGCAGCGCTTTCAGCTTTTGATCCTGCGTGCCCGTCACATAGCGCGCCAGAATAAGCGAAGAGGCCGTGTGAAACATCCGCACGTCAGACTGCGGGATCATCCCTGCCCGTGCCATGGCCGACGGCACCAGCGACAAGATCGCCGCACAGCGCAGGGCCGCGGCCTCTTGGCCGGAATATGTTTTGCGGGCCTCGGCGGCCCCTGCGACAAGTGTTATGGCAAGTGCTGCCGAAAGAAGAATACGCATGGGAAACCCTTTATCTCAGTGTCTTAAAACGCCTTGAACGTCATCGTGGTCAACGACCGCTCAATCCCGTCGATATCCAGCAAATGATCGTTGATATATTTGCCGACGTCCTCGCCTTCGGGGATATAGGCCTTCATCATCAGCTCGTAATGACCGCTGGTCGAATACAGTTCCGAATGAATCTCGCGCAGCGCAATCTCCTTGGCCACCTTATAGGTTGTCCCCGGCTTGCACTGGATCTGGATGAAAACACATGTGGACATAGGGCCTCCGGGGCGGTTGATGTGGTTGTATTGCTGACACAAATACACCGCCCTGCGCAATCCCTGCCGCGCGCTCTTGGCCTGCGCAGATCCTGCGCCTATAAGGGCCGCACAGTCATGCGAGGCCCCAAATGCGCAGTGCGACCATCACCCGCCAGACGGCGGAAACCGACATTTCGGTCACCATCAATCTGGATGGCACCGGTTCTTATGACAACCAGACCGGCATCGGGTTCTTTGACCACATGCTGGACCAGTTGGCCCGCCACTCGCTGATCGACATGACGATCCGCGCCAAGGGTGACCTGCACATCGACGACCACCACACGGTCGAGGACACCGGCATCGCGCTGGGTCAGGCGCTGGCGCAGGCGCTGGGTGACAAGCGTGGCATCGTCCGCTACGGCAGTTGCCTGCTGCCGATGGACGACGCACAGGTGCGCACCGCGCTGGACCTGTCGGCGCGGCCCTACCTGATCTGGAACGTGACCCTGCCAACGGCGCAGATTGGCAGCTTTGACACCGAACTGGTGCGCGAATTCTTCACCGCCTTCGCCACCCACGGCGGCATCACCCTGCATGTCGACATGCTGCACGGGATCAACAGCCACCACATCGCCGAGGCCACGTTCAAATCGGTCGCCCGCGCCCTGCGTCAGGCGGTGGAAACCGACCCGCGCAAGGCCGATGCGATCCCGTCGACCAAGGGCGCGCTGTAACGTGCTGACAGCGATCATTGATTACGACAGCGGCAACCTGCATTCGGCGCACAAGGCATTCGAGCGCGTGGCAAATGAAACCGGTGGCGGCACCGTTTGCGTCACATCAGACGCCGACGTGGTGGCACGCGCCGACCGCATCGTGCTGCCCGGCGACGGCGCCTTTCCGGCCTGCTGGGAAGAACTGAGCGGCCATTCCGGCCTGCTGGCGGCCCTGCGCGAGGCGGTCGAGGTCAAGGCGCGGCCCTTCCTGGGCATCTGTGTCGGCATGCAACTGATGGCAACGCTGGGCCGCGAGTACCGCGACACCAACGGGCTGGACTGGATCGGCGGTCAGGTCGTGGCGATCACGCCCGACGATCCGGCGCTGAAAGTGCCGCACATGGGCTGGAACGATCTGGTGCTGGACGCCCCGCACCCCGTGTTCGACGGCATCAACACCGGCGATCACGCCTATTTCGTGCATTCCTACCATTTCGAGGTCGCAGACCCCGCGCAGCGTCTGGCGCATGTAGAGTATGGCGGCGATGTCACCGCCGTGATCGGCACCGGCACCATGCTGGGGATGCAATTCCACCCCGAGAAAAGCCAGCGCACCGGTTTGCAGATGATCGCCAATTTCCTAAGCTGGAAGCCTTAGGGTCAGTCCACACGGCTCCAGGTCTGACTTTGACACACCAGACCAAGGCATCCCTTGACGGTCATGGTCTGGCCCGACACCTTCAGCGTGCCATCATATTCGCGCTTGTGCGCGGGCACATAGGCACGACCGGCAAAGCCGTCGCCTTGCGGCACCATATCCCAAAACAGCCGCTTGCCGACATTGGGGTGTTCAATCTCGTTGCCCTGCTGGTCAAAGGCACGAGTCATCGTCCCGCAAACGGCTGTGCCGCAGGGTTTGGCCACCACATAGGCGGTCTGACCCTTCTTGTCGGGTTGGGTTTTCCATGTGCCAACGGGCGATCCGGCCTGAACCGCGCCCGCCCACAACACCAGCGCCCCGCCCAACAAGGCCGCTCCAAGACGCGGCGTGACGCCACTGAACGCATTGAGAATCGCAATCATGCAAGACACCTCCTTGTGCGAGAAACGGACCTGCCCAGCCGCATCCGAATCGCGGTGTGGCCTCAGGAACCAGGGCACCATTTAGCCCTGTTTCGCATCGGTTCAAGACAGTCTTGTGACCTCGGCCCCCCGCGCCACATAAGTTCGACCAGGATGTAGGCAGAGTAGTAAGACCGGACATTCACGCGGGTTGCAGCGACGGTCGGCTTTGAGCCGTTTTCGCTATCTTCAAAGCGCGGGACAAAGCCGAAGGCCGCCGCGCATCAGGCCGAAGGCATGTCTGCGACATGACGGGCCGCCCCACGGCACGGCGATTTGGCTGCTGTTACATACTGTCGATAGCTCGGATGTGTTTGGCTGCCATAAAGTGGCCGACACTAAGGTTGGATCGCCGAACCTCGGCCCGTCGATGCGCGGCTTGGGTGGACGGCAGCTATGCCCCGCACACCGGACCTTCGCACGCACTGTGTCGAAGGTCCGGTTCGGACATGCCTGACCCTTGGGGCCAAACTAAAATACGCTTACCGACGCGGCGCGGGGCTTACTTCACCCGGCTCCACGTCTGTTTCTTGCAGATCGGCCCGACACAGCCCGACACTTTCAACGTGTTCCCCGACAGCGCCATTTTTGATCGGTATTCCTTGCCCGAAGACGGCTGCCAGATGGTGCCGCCACTGTATTTGCCGCCACCGTCGGCTTTCATGTCCCACACCAGTTGCTTGCCCAGATTGGCAGATTTATATTCGCCGGTGTCGTTGAACGTGTTGGTGATGGTCCCACACAGCGACGCACCACAGGGCGCGAATTTGACGTAGGCATAGGCGCCATCGTCCACTTGCGTTTTCCACGTGCCCAAAACCGGATCAGCCAGCGCCGCCCCTGCCATGGTCACGCCCATTGCTGCTGCAATAATAAAGCGTTTCATCGGTTACCCTCCTGTTGTTCCAATACCCTGATACACCGCAGCCCTGTCTGGCAAGGTTGTCGTAAGGTCGCGTTGCAAATCCGGCGGCTCCGTGCCAAAGCGTGGCGAAACGAAAAAGGTGCCGCCATGATCCTCTATCCCGCAATTGATCTCAAAGACGGCCAGGCCGTGCGTCTGGTGCATGGCGATATGGACCAGTCCACCGTGTTCAACGACGACCCCGCAGCCCAGGCGCGCGCCTTTGTCGATGCGGGCTGCACCTGGCTGCATCTGGTCGATCTGAACGGTGCCTTTGCGGGCCAGCCGGTCAACGCCGCCCCGGTCGAGGCGATCCTCAAGGCCTGCCCCGTGCCTGCCCAACTGGGCGGCGGCATCCGCGACATGGCCACCATCGAACGCTGGCTGGACAAGGGGCTGGCCCGTGTGATCCTGGGCACCGTGGCGGTCGAAAACCCCGATCTGGTGCGCGAAGCCGCCCGCGCCTTTCCCGATCAGGTTGCCGTGGGCATCGACGCGCGCAACGGGCGCGTGGCGACCAAAGGCTGGGCCGAGGAAACCGACGTGATGGTCACCGACCTTGCCAAATCTTTTGAGGACGCTGGCGTGGCTGCGATCATCTACACCGACATCATGCGCGACGGCGCGATGGGCGGGCCCAACGTGGACGCCACCGCCGATCTGGCCCGCGCCGTGTCGATCCCCGTGATCGCCTCGGGCGGGGTGTCGTCGTTGCAGGACTTGCAGGCGCTCAAGGCCACCGGCGTGATCTCGGGCGCCATCTCGGGCCGCGCGCTCTACGATGGCGCGATTGATCTGGCACAGGCGCTGGCGGCGCTGAAAGACGGTTAATCGCCTTCGGGTTTGGTGGCGTCGATCTGCGCCTGCAACGCTTCGCGCTCTGCCTTGGCCTGCGCGATCCGGTCGGCCAGGTCCTTGCGCATCTGTTCGCGCGCCTTGGTCCGCATCTTCCAGCCCAGCGTATTGCCCGCCCTGACCGGCACCAAAGTCACGTCATCCTGCAACTGCACCTCCTGGCGCAGCCCATCCTCGGTACAGCGCGCCACCCGCCGCACACCGATGTGAAACATGTCGGGCAAGGACAGCAACACCACCGCATGGCCCAGGATCTTCGGGTGCGTCAGCAGGAAATGCATATACCGCAGTTCGATCACGATGCGCAGGCGAAAGTCGGGCTTGAGCGGCGCGATGATCGCATCAATGTCAAATTTGACCTCGGCCAGACCGAAGCCCGCCACCAGCGCGTCGTCCAGCGCCCTGGCATCGGCAAATCCGGCCTCAGCCATCAATGCCTTCCCCGCCTGCGCCGACGCTGCCGCCACATCGGCGGCGGATGGCAGGATATTCGGGCCCATATCGTAGACCAGCAAATGCGCCGGCGCGGTCAGCCCCTTGGGGTACACATCCGGCCTGCGGCTTTGCGTGGCGCAATCCCAATGCAGCGTGTTGCGCTGCCGGATCCGGTTCCATTGCTGCACCATCCCCGGATCGCGGCCATAGCCTTGCGGCAACTCCGTGACATCCCGCTTGTGCGTGGCGGTGAACGTTGTCGTACCAATTTGCACTTTTGTCATAATAAAGCCCCCCCAAAAAACCCCAGCCTACACCCCTTTCCCGCAAATCCAAAACGCCACCTTGCCCAAAACCCCGCGCCCGCCTATAGCAACCCCATGCTGAAAACCCGCATCATCCCCTGCCTTGATGTCGCCGATGGCCGTGTGGTCAAGGGCGTGAACTTTGTCGATCTGGTGGACGCAGGCGACCCCGTCGATGCCGCGCGCGCCTATGATGCCGCAGGCGCGGACGAGCTGTGCTTTCTCGACATTCACGCCACCCACGAAAACCGCGGCACCATGTTCGACGTGGTCCGCCGCACCGCCGAGGCCTGTTATATCCCGCTGACCGTGGGCGGTGGCGTGCGCACGTCGGACGACGTGCGCGACCTGCTGCTGGCGGGCGCCGACAAGGTCAGCTTCAATTCCGCCGCCGTGGCCGACCCCGACGTGCTGGCCCGCGCCGCCGACCGCTTTGGCAGCCAATGCATCGTCTGCGCCATTGATGCCAAGACGGTGGAACCGGGCCGTTGGGAAATCTTCACCCACGGCGGGCGCAAACCCACGGGCATCGACGCGGTCGAATTTGCCATCATGGCCGCCGCCAAGGGCGCGGGGGAAATCCTGCTGACCTCGATGGACCGCGACGGCACGAAACAGGGCTTCAACCTGCCGCTCACCCGCGCCATAGCCGATGCCGTGTCTGTCCCTGTGATCGCTTCGGGCGGTGTCGGCACGCTGGACCACCTGGTCGACGGCGTGCGCGAGGGCCACGCCTCGGCCGTGCTGGCGGCATCCATCTTTCACTTCGGCACCTACACCATCGCCGAAGCCAAGGCGCATATGGCAGCGGCCGGTCTGAACATGAGGCTGACATGACCCTGAACGACCTTTACGACACCATCCTTGCCCGCAAATCCGCCGATCCCGACAGCAGCTGGACCGCGCAATTGCTGGCCAAGGGGCCGGAAAAATGCGCCGAGAAATTCGGTGAAGAGGCGATCGAGGCGATCATCGAAGCCGTGCGCGACGACAAGGCGGCCCTGACCTCCGAGGCCGCCGATGTGCTCTATCACCTGCTGGTCATGCTGGCGTCGCGCGACGTGCCACTAAACGACGTGCTGGCCGAACTGGCCCGCCGCCAGGCGCAATCCGGCCTCGCGGAGAAAGCATCCCGCTAGACTTCTTTTGGCCCTAAATATCCCGGGGAGTCGCGCCAGCGACGGGGCAGCGCCCCGCACTCTGTCAGCCCCCCGCCCGCTCACAGTTTCGAACTGATGATGCCGGTGGCAAACCCGCCCATGCGCAATTCGCCGAACAACCGCTGATATTCGATCTTGGGGCAGCGGTTCTGGATCACCGTGATCCCGCGCGCTTCCGCCTTGGCCGCCGCTTCGGCATGTTCCACGCCAATCTGCATCCAGATGGTGCGCAAATCGGGACACACCTCCAACGCCTCGTCCACAATCGCGGGCACCGCTTCGGGCTTGCGGAAAATATCGACCATGTCCACGGGGGCGTCGATGTCCGCCAACCCCGCCACGATCTTCTGACCAAACAACATCTGCCCAGCGGCACCGGGGTTCACCCCGATCACACGGTAGCCGCGCAGCGACAGATAGCGCGCCACGTAATAGCTGGGCCGCACCGGATTGGTCGACACCCCCACAACCGCAATCACCTTGGTGCGTTTCAGCACGTCTTTCAGCAAATCATCCGAATATTGCATAGCCACTCCCCGCATCTGCCGTTGTCCTACACCGGTTCGCGCCATAAAAAAAGCGCCCCGAAAAGCCGGTTGGCCTGGGGCGCTAAGGTGTGGAACGAGGGACAGTGCTTGGGACATCAGGAGTTCCAGACCTGCTGTCTATGACCCTACAGATAAGTGCTTCTTTCGGGTTATGAAGACCGTCTCTCATTTGTGTGAACGAAACGTAAAAACCATAAGCCACATTTCGCTCAAACCGCGCGCGTCCCCGGCCTCAATCCAGAATGTCCTCGACAATATCAAAGACCTCTTCAACCAGGTTCTTCAGGCGAAAACCCTTTCGTTTCTTGACCTTACGCGGCTTGCTGGGCTTGGCCACCTGCGGCTTTGGCCCCCGCGCCACCTGCACCTTCTGCGCCACCGGCTTTTCCACCGGCAACATCTTAAGATCGTGCAGCGGCGCGCCGCATTGTGCACAGGTCAGTTCGTGGCGCGCACGGTCCAACACCAGCGCGGCCCGCGTCCCGCAATAACAACAGGTCGCGATCTTGGTCGGGTAGCCCATGAAATGCCTTTGCCTTAGCTGCGTGCCTTGGTGGCATATAAGGCCAGTGCAGCGGCATTCGAGACGTTGAGCGACCCAAACCCGCCGCTTGCGTCAATTCGTACCAGCGCGTCGCAGGTTTCCTTGGTTTTCTCGCGCAATCCCGGCCCTTCGGCCCCCAGCACCAGCGCCACAGGATCACCCGTGCGCCCGGCAACAGCGGCCTCAATGGTCTGCTCGGCATCGCCATCCAGCCCCAGCACCAGATAGCCCATGCCTTGCAGTTCGGTGATGGCATCGGCCAGATTGCGCACCCGCAGATAGGGCTGGCGTTCCAGCGCCCCGCTGGCGGTTTTGGCCAGCGCGCCGGTTTCGGGCGCGGAATGGTGGCGCGTGCCGATGACGGCGGATGCGCCCAACACTTCCGCCGACCGCAAAATCGCGCCCACGTTGTGCGGGTCGGTCACACGGTCCAGCAGAATCACCCGCGGCACCTCCGCGCCAATCGCCACATCGGCCAGACGGCCCCATTCCAGCGGCTTGACTTCCATCGCGGCGCCCTGGTGCACCGATCCGGGGTCCAGCGGCGCCTTGAAGCTGCGCGGATCGACGATTTCCGGCTCGATCCCCGCCTCGGCAATCGCCTCAACCAGCTTGTTGTGGGCGTTCAACGTCACGATAAGACGCAGTTTTTCGCGTTTGGGGTTCATCAGCGCATCGCGCACGGCATGCAGGCCAAACAGCCAGACGGTCGTCGCCGCCTCGACCTTTTTGGCCTGTTCCTTGGCCACGACCCACTTGGGTTTTTTCACTTTATCCATCGCCGAACCTCGTCTGTCGCTGCGCCCCGCACGCAGACAATGTCCGCGCCGGTGCATGATCCTGAGCAAAAGGCCAAATTCTGCCTTGACGCCCTTTGGGACCGCTTGTAATCACGCCCCCACGCCCAGCGCAATGCGCATGGGCCAAAGTGGGCGACAGGCCGCAAGGTGTGGCAGGGGACTGTAACTCCCTCGCGGAGACGCACGCCTGGTTCGATTCCAGGGTCGCCCACCACTTTTCCTTTGATTTCGATACGTTGGCCGCAGCCTTTGGGCCGCCGGTGCAGGGCTGCCCGTCGCCTTGGGGCGTCAGTTGATCCCGTTGGCCCGCTGCAATTCGCGGATATAGGCGATGATGAATGTCACATCGGCGCGCGTGATCCCCTGAACCGGGGGCATGTCGCCAAACGGCCAGTGATGCGCCTGTACGCCCATCGCGGCGGCGCGCTGAAAGCTTTCGTCGCCGTGGTGACCGGATTCGTAAAGCTTGTGCACCAACGGTGGGGCAACGCCCATCTGACCCGCCGCGTTGACACCATGACAGGCGGCGCAATTGGCCTCATACGCGCGCTGTCCAATCTCGGCATTCTGCGACAGGGCTTCCGGCAGGCTGACCTCGGCCAGCGGCGCGCCTTCTGTCCGGGCCTGTGCGCCCTGATCGCTTGCGGGCCACAAGGCAAAGACCAGACCTGCAACGACAAGGGCGGTGCAAAGTGCGATGGCTGATTTCATGAATGGTCCTCGATCCTGATGGGTTTCAGGACGGGCTACACCCTCCAGTGGCTGGAGGGTCAAACGATTTGATATCACAGGTTCGCGAGGCGGCGCGGTCTTTGGGCCAATGCCCTTACGCCCAGACCACCCAGGCCCAGGCCATCGCCAGATAAGTCATCTGGTGCAGCGCCTGATCCACGCCCATCGCCCGCCAGTATCCGCCGTCGGCCGGCGTGTGACAGGTGCGGTCCGACCAACGGCCCTTGGCCCAGTCGATGTGATAATGCGCCAGCCATTCTGCCACAATAACAGGCAGCACCAGCGCCACGGGCGCGCCCACAATCAGCAGCGCCACCGCCGACCCCAGTGCGTGAACGCCTGCATGTTGCGCCCGCCCTGCGTGCACATAGCGCCCGCGATCCGACAGCATTCTGGGTGTCTGCAAAAAGAAATCGGCAAACATATGCTTGATCTGAAACAGAAAAAGCAAAACCAGCAAGGATGTCATCGTGGCGGTCAACGGGCCGTCTTCTCCTGTATTGTCCAGAGCCTAGAGCGTTGATCAACGCGCGTCCATCATTGTGGCATAGAAATGACCCAGAACGCATTTCAATCTGCCCCGATACCCATTGCCCACGCCATGTACCGCTTGCTAGGTTGGCGCGATTGAACGCAAGGGCATCGCACGCGCCCAAGGCCCCAAGACAACGTCTGGACAGTCCCATAGAACGCAACATTTTCAGCTTTATTTTCAAGCACTCCAAGCGCGACCAATTCATTCTGCTGCTGGTCACCCTGACGCTGTTTCCGATGCTGTACCTGACGCTGGAACTGCCCAAGCGTATCATCAACGACGCCATCGCCGCCCAGACGGATGTGGTCGAATTTTACGGCATGACATTCACGCAGATCCATTTCCTGCTGATCCTGTGCGGACTGTTCTTGCTGTCGGTGATCGCCCACGGGCTGATGAAGATGCGCATCAACACCATGAAGGGCGTGCTGGCCGAACGCATGCTGCGGCGTTACCGCTATGGCCTGATCTCGCGCATCCTGCGGTTCCCCCAGCCCTATTTCGAACGTACCTCGCAGGGCGAGCTGGTCAGCATGGTCACCTCGGAAAGCGAGCCGATGGGCGGGCTGATGGGCGACGCGCTGGCGCAGCCGGTGTTGCAGGCGGGGCAGATGCTGACGATTCTGGGGTTCCTGTTTGCCCAATCGGTCACCTTCGGCCTTGCCGCCTGTGCGCTGATCCCCTTGCAGGCATGGCTGATCCCCAAATTGCAGCGGCGCATCAACCTGTTGAACAAGAAACGTGTGGTGCAGGTGCGTGCGCTGGCGGCCGAGATCGGCGAAAGCGCGTCCGGTGCGGCGACGTTGCGGGTGAACGGCGGCTGGCGTTACCGGATGGCTATGATCACCGACCGTCTGGGGCGGCTCTACGAGATCCGCTTTGACATCTACCAGAAGAAATTCTTCATGAAGTTTCTCAACAACTTCATCACCCAGCTGACCCCGTTCTTTTTCTTCTCGATCGGCGGCTATCTGGTCATTCAGGGTCAGGTCAGCCTGGGCGCGCTGGTCGCGGCGCTGGCCGCCTACAAGGACCTGTCCAGCCCGTGGAAGGAACTGCTGGACTACTACAACCAGTCGCAGGACATGCAATTGCGCTGGGAAACCATCGCCGAACGGTTTGCCCCTGCGGGCATGATCGACGAAGACAAGTTCTATGGCCAGCCCGACAGCCTGCCGCGTCTGGACGGTGACGTGGTGCTGGACGGCGTGACCGTGCGCGACGCCGACGGCAATGCCGTGCTCGAAGACATCACCGCCACCCTGCCTGCGGGCCGCAGCATCGCCATCACCGCCCCCAGCGACGAAGACCGCCGCGCGCTGGCGCAGGTCATGACCCGCGAAACCATGCCCACCAGTGGCCGCATTCGCATCGGGGACCATGCGCTGAACGATCTGCATCAGGGCGTGATCGCCGCGCGCATCGGCCATGCCACATCGCGCCCGGTGATGTTTCAGGGCACCTTTGGCGACAACATCATGATGGCGCTGAAACACCAGCCGCACGGGTCAGGCAAGGACACAGCCTTTGCCGCCGAGGCGCTGCGGGCCGGCAACAGCGACGACATGCTGGATGCGCCTTGGCTGGACCATGGCCGTGCCGGTGCCGCGGATGACGATGCGCTGCTGGACTGGTGGCTGGCGCTGGTGGGCGGCATGGGCAGCAGCCCCACCCTGTTCCGCCGCGCCACCGAACAGCGCATCGACGCTGCAACCCACCCCGATCTGGCGCAGCGTCTGGTCGATCTGCGCGCCGACGTGGCCGCAGCACTGGAACAGGCCGATCTGGCGCGCCACGCCTATCTGTTCAGCGAAGACACTTATAACCCCGCCCTGCCCGTCGCCGAGAACCTGCTGTTCGCCACCGCCCGCCAGCCGGTGACGCCGGAATTCATCGCCGGACAAACCGAATTTCTGGACCTGCTGGCAGACCTGGATCTGGACCGCGACCTGCTGGCGCTGACCCGCGACGTGATCGACCTGTTGCGCCAGATCTTTGGCATCGACGGCACCGACCACCCGCTGTTCCGCAAACTGACGCTGGACGCCGAAACCTACGAATCCGCCGTCGCCATCCTGTCGCGCCAGCGCGAGGGCACGGCGCTGACGCCTGCCGACACCGCCTTGCTGCTGACGGTGCCGTTCCAGATCACATCCGACCAGATCGGCGCGGGCTTTCCGGACGAGATCAAGGACCGCGTTCTGGACATGCGCCGCCTGCACGCGGCGGCGCTTCAGGCCAGCATGGGGGCCGCCTTTGCCCCGATCCGCGCAACCGAGATTGTCGCGGGTCTGACGGTGCTGGAAAACGCGCTGTTCGGCAAAATCTCGAACGGGGCCGGGTCCAAGGGCGACGAGGTGCGCGCCAAGGTGGCCGAAGTCATCGAAGACAGCGGCATCGGGCGCGACGTGATGCGGCTGATCCTGGACGTGCCGATTGCGCTGGGGGGCGCGAACCTGCCGGCGTTCTACGCCGAACCTGCCGCGGTCAGCCGTGCCGCGATCAAACGGCCCGACGTGCTGATCCTGGAATCGGCGCTGGCCAGTTTCGACAGTGCCACCCAAGAGGCGATGTTCGAAAACCTGCGCAGCCTGCTGCCCGACACCACGCTGGTCTTTATCGCCGCGAGTTTTGAAAACACCGAAGCCTTCGACATGCAGCTAGAGCTGGTCGACGGGCGCATCGTCGGCGGCACCGCCGCGCAATCCAGCACCGAAGACAGCGCCACCAGTGCCGATCTGGCCCGCAAGGTGCAGGCGCTGGGGTCAACCGACCTGTTTTCCGGCGTGTCGCGCAAACAGTTGAGATTGCTGGCCTTTGGCGCGCGCTGGTACACCTGCCCCGCGGGCGACTACGTGTTTCACAAGAACGACCCGCCCGCCGACGGCGCCTATATGATCCTTGAGGGCGAGGCCGACCTGTGGCTGCCCCGCGCCGGTCAGGACAAGCAGTTGATCACCACCGTCGGCCCCGGCGCGCTGGTGGGCGAACTGGGCCTGATCCGCAACGAGCCGCGCGCGCTGGACATGCAGGCGCGGACCGAACTGACCTGCCTGCGCATCGGCGTCGAGGAGTTCCTGGCCGTGGTCGAAAACGACGCCACGACGGCGTTCAAACTGTTGCAGGTGGTGGCGGGGTATGTGAGCACGTAAGGGATCGCCTGAGTGAGATCTTCAGGTTAGGGCCAGGAAAATAACCTCGCCTCAAAGGGCAGCGCCCGACCGTGGGTGGGCGCTGATTCCTTTGTTTATGGCATTTTATTTCTAATCTTTGGCGTGAGGATGAAGAAGCGCAAGGCGTTGAAGAAGCGCCCGCCCATGGGGCGGTCGGGCGCTGCCCGGCGGTGCTGCGCACCTTTGTTCCGGGCTTTGGTGAATATTCACCCCCTACGGCATCAACACCGCGCCACGCGCCACCGAAACCGTATCCACACTCAGATCATCATAGGTAATCCGCACATCCAACTGCTGCACCGACCCCGCCGCATAGCTGCGATAGGGCAACCCGTCGCTTTCCGTGATCGCCCCCGGCGTCGGGCTGTCCACATGACAGTCGGGCATCGGCCAGACCTCGAACCCTCCGCCATTCACCGCCATCTCGATCTGCACCAACCCGCAGCGCCACGCCCACAGATGGGTCACGTAAACCAGATCCTGACCGTTGTAATCGCGCACCGCCACCCAGCTTCCCTTGGTCGCGGTCAGGATCGGTTTGACCTCAAGTGCTGTCAGGAACTTGCCCGTGGCCACCTGTTCCTCGGCCACCAATGCCGACGGGGGCGCATCAGCCACCGCCGTACCATCGCCGCCCCCGGCCCCCATTGCGATCAACGCCACCAGAATATCCAACATGCCAAATCCCTCTCTCAAATCTCGCCTTTTGCCGTTGACACAACCGCTCTATAGTCGTCGCAAAAGACAACCGCAGGTATCGGGGCAGTTACGATTATGGCACGCAAACCGGCCAAAAAACAGGATTTCAACGTGGTTGTCGTCGGCCAGTCCGGGCGGCTGGGCTACGAGGCGGTCCTGTTCGCCGCCTCGTTGCGCCACCATTCCCCTGATTTCAAAGGCCGCCTGCTGGTCGCCGAGCCGCAACCCGGCCCCCTGTGGCCCAACGATCCGCGCATCAAACCGGACGTGCGCGCGGCGCTGGAACAGATGGGCGCCGAAATCGTGCCCTTTCACAACGCGCATTTCGGCGCGAATTATCCCTATGGCAACAAGATCGAGATGCTGTCGGCCCTGCCCGAGGGTGAACCGTTTGTGTTCTTCGACACCGACACGCTGATCACCGGCGACCTGACAACCGTGCCGTTTGACTTTGACCGCCCGTCCGCGTCGCTGCGGCGTGAAGGGTCCTGGCCCAAGCCCGAGCTTTACGGCCCCGGCTACGCAGGCCTGTGGAAATCGCTTTATGACAAGTTCGGGCTGGATTTTGAAAGCAGCCTCGATCTGTCCGAACCGGACGAATACTGGGCGCGCTACCTGTACTTCAACGCGGGCTATTTCTTTTACAAATGCCCCCGCGTCTTTGGCGACCGCTTCCGCGAATACGCGCTGGCGATCCGCGACGACGCGCCGGTCGAACTGTGCTGTCAGGCGCTGGACCCCTGGCTGGATCAGGTGGCGCTGCCGCTGGTGATCCACAGCCTGGGCGGCGGGCGCGACACCCTGCCCCCCGGCCTGCTGGACGGGTCGGTCAGTTGCCATTACCGTCTGCTGCCGCTGCTTTATGCCCGCGAGGCCGCCCATGTGATTGCCACGCTGGAAGAGGTTGCCGCCCCCAACAAGCTGAAAAAAGTGCTGAAAGGGTCCGAGGCGATCAAACGCATGGTTTACCAAGGGCGCGGCGAAAAGGTGCGCGCGCTGTTCGATCAGAACAACCTGCCCCGCCGCGAACAGGCGATCCGCAACCGGATCAAATCCGAAGGCTTCTGGATGCGCTAAGCCACCGCGCGCCCTGCTCACGCGACCTTAACCTGCGGGCCGCATCCTTGGCCCCGTTGCAACACCCCGCCGGCAGGGCCATCAACCCCGTCGGCAGCCTAAAGGACCAGAGGCGCGCGTGCCGCGTCATATCTGAACGGTTCAGACATGCAGGGATAAAATCCTGTCTCACACTCCGATCTGGCGGCGCCGCCTTTTTTACGGGCTTCCCACGATCCACATGAACACAGATGAAAAACTGCCCCGAAGGTTTCGGGCGCAGATATTCCGCATGGGTGCATGTAAGCCAAACCGGCCCTTGGGTCCGGTGTGGCGCAAGGTCCGGTGAGCGCACTTCGCGGATGTCCACCAAAGCCCGGAATCAAGGTGCTTTAGCACCGCCGGGCAGCGCCCGACCGCCCGTCACGCCGGAGGCGTGCCTAAATAATCGGCGCACCTTTGGTGCGACGGGCGGGCGCTTTCTCACCGTCTTGCGACTCTTATTCCGCACGCCAAAGATTAGACATAAAGTGGTATCCACTGACGTCTCGATGCCCACCCACGGTCGGGCGCTGCCCTTTGTGGCAAGGTCACAATGGACTCAAACCGGACCCTCACCGCACTCTGCGCGAAGGTCCGGTTTTTCATTTCAAGTCAGCCAACAACCCGAAGGCCAACGTCGCCTGACGCGCACCGCCTCAGTCGGGTTTGTCCAGCAACGTATATGTCGAGATCAGCGCGTCCTGCACTTGTGCACGGGCGATCTTGCCGCTCTCGTTGCGCTTGCTGCGTGCGCCGACGGCCTTCTTGATCACGCGACCGATCTGCTGGTTCAGCGACACGCGGGCGCGTGTTGCAGCGCGGCTGCCGGCCTGTGCGCCGCCGGTGCTGGCCAGTTCGTATTGCGCAGCGAAATCGTCTTCCTTGGCGATGTCCTGCACCACGTTCAGGATGAAGTGGTCCTCGAACTTGCCGGCGGCATCCATCGCCTTGGCACGGGCCACGACGTCGCTGATAACCTTGCGTTTGGCAGCCAGACGCTGGCCCAGCGCATCATCGGCGGGGGCCGCCTGAATGACGTGGGTTTCCACCAGTTGCTGCATGTAATGCGTCAGGTTCATCCCTGCCGCTTTCGCCTGCTTGTCCATGAACTGGCGCACGGCGGGTTCCATGGTAAAGGTGACGGTGCTGGCCTTGGCCAGTTTCTCAAGCCGTTTGGCCCGGCGCGCAACGCGGTCTGTCGCATCATTTGCGGACCCTGCGTCGGCGGCTGTCACGGCCTTGGCTTTTGCATTCTTTGTGATCTTTTCAACTTTGCCCATTTCGGGTCTCCTGTGTGAAAACATACGTGTCATGTATGCGATGCGCGCCCCACTGTCAACATACATATAATGTATGCGACAGGACGGAATCCGCCGCCTCACCCCGCCGACAAACGCCCGTTGAGTGCGCCCGACTTTCCGCCTACACCTGTTCCCAGCATTCCCAGAGGAGGACAGACCATGACAGATGCACCCGCACACGGCTTTGACACGCTGCAAATCCACGCAGGCGCCCGCCCCGATCCAGCCACCGGCGCGCGGCAGACGCCGATCTACCAGACCACCGCCTATGTGTTCCGCGATGCCGACCACGCCGCGGCGCTGTTCAACCTGCAAGAGGTCGGCTTTATCTATTCGCGCCTGACCAACCCCACCGTCGCCGTGCTGCAAGAACGCATCGCCACGCTTGAGGGCGGCGTGGGCGCGGTCTGCTGCTCGTCCGGTCACGCAGCGCAGATCATGGCGCTGTTCCCGCTGATGATGCCGGGCAACAACGTGGTGGTGTCCACGCGTCTTTATGGCGGCACGGTCACCCAGTTCACCCACACCATCAAACGCTTTGGCTGGAACGCGAAATTCGTCGACTTTGACGATCTGGACGCGGTCAAGGCCGCATGCGACGACCAGACCCGCGCCGTCTTCTGCGAGGCCATCGCCAACCCCGGCGGCTATATCACCGATCTGGACGCCATCAGCGCGATTGCCGACGAAGCCGGCGTGCCGCTGATCGTCGACAACACCTCGGCCACGCCCTACCTGTGCCGCCCCATCGAACATGGTGCGACGCTGGTCGTGCATTCGACCACCAAATACCTGACCGGCAACGGCACCGTCACCGGCGGCTGCATCGTCGACAGCGGCAAATTCGACTGGTCCGCATCCGACAAGTTCCCCTCGCTCAGCGCGCCCGAGCCTGCCTATCACGGGCTGAAGTTCCACGAGACATTCGGCGCGCTGGCCTTCACCTTCCACGGCATCGCCATCGGCCTGCGCGATCTGGGCATGACCATGAACCCGCAAGCGGCGCATTACACGCTGATGGGCACCGAAACCCTGTCGCTGCGCATGGACCGCCACGTTGAAAACGCGATGAAAATCGCCGAATGGCTCGAAAACGATCCGCGTATTGATTACGTGACCTATGCGGGCCTGAAATCGTCGCCCTACAACAAACGGGTCGAAAAGATCTGCCCGCGCGGCGCCGGTGGCCTGTTCACCTTTGCGGTCAAGGGCGGTTACGAGGCTTGCGTGAAGCTGGTCAACAGCCTGGAAATCTTCAGCCACGTGGCCAACCTGGGCGACACGCGGTCGCTGATCATCCATTCGGCATCGACCACCCACCGCCAGTTGACCGAAGAACAGCAAGTCGCAGCCGGTGCCGCCCCCGAGGTCGTGCGCGTGTCCATCGGCACAGAAAACGCCGACGACCTGATTGCCGATCTGGATCAGGCGCTGGCCAAAGCCACCGCATAAAACACCACAAACATAAACGGGCGGGGGTTTGCGCCCCCGCCCGCCATCATCGCACTGCGCTGATATTACTGCGCAATATCAAAGATCACCGACACTTGTGCGTCTACCGTCACCTCGCCCGAGGCGACCGGCGCACCGCCGTCCATGCTGCGCGACATTTCCATCATCTTGGGACGGCCACCGTTGTTATAGGCGGTGATGCGCCGGATCGGGCCCAGCTCGACCCCCGCAGCGGCAGCCAGTTGCGCCGCCTGCTCCATCGCGTCCTGCACCGCACGTTCGCGCGCCTGCGCTTCCAGCGGCTCGGGCGATTGCACGTCAAAGCGCAGGCCTGACATCTGGTTCGCACCGTCTTGCAGCACCAGATCAATCAGACCACCCAAGGCATCCAGATCGCGCACCCGCACGTTCAACATCGACGTGGCGACAAACTCGACCGGCTTGTCCGCTGCCTCGCCGGTGTTCATGTCGCGCGGCTGCATGGTCTGGTCCGCATAAACCGTCAACTGGCTGGTCTGCACGTCGGACGCGTCAATCCCCTGCTCGGTCAGCCGTTGCAGGATGGCGTCCATGTTCTCGTTCACCGCCTTCACCGCATCCTGCGCCTGCGGGGCGCGGTGCATCACGCCCAAGGTGATCACGGCCATATCCGGGGCCACGGCAACCTCGCCCTGCCCTTGCACTTCGATCTGCGCGGGCATCACAGTGCCCGCATCCTGCGCCAAAGCGCCGCCTGTCATTGCCGCCAGTGCCAGCGCGCTGGCCATCATCATATTGCGCATGTCTCGTGTTCCTCTTTGGTTATTCATGCTGGCGTTGGGTCGCCATACCATCCCTAGATGTGTGGTCCTCCGCGCATTGACCAGATGTGATCGGTCTTTTCCTTTTCATGGGCGGCAGGCTGTTCTATTCTGCGCCAAACGCCCCGGTGTGATCCCGGGGTGCGGTTTGAATGGTAAGGGCATGATATGAAGCCAAATTTCGCGCTGAGCCTGTCTTTTGACGGCATCCGCCTGCTGCACCGTGCAGCGGGGGGCTGGCGCGTGGTCGGCGAAGTGTCGCTTGCCGCCGAGGATATGGCCGCCGAACTGGCCGCATTGCGCAAGACTGCGTCCGATCTGGAACCGCGCGGCGTACGCAGCAAGCTGATCATTCCCAACGAACAGATCCGCTATCTGACCATCGACAGCGGCGACATCGACACCGACGGCCGCTGGGCCGCCGCTTTTGCAGCTCTCGAAGGGGCGACGCCCTATGCGGTGGACGACCTGAGCGTCGACATTTGCGCAGACGGTGCCCGGACACACGTGGCCGCCGTGGCCCGCGAAACGCTGGACGAGGCTGAAGAGTTCGCGATGCTGCACCGGTTCCACCCGGTCAGCTTTGTGTCGATCCCCGGCGAGGCTGGCTTTCTGGGAGAGCCGTTTCTGGGCGTGACCAGCCACGCCGCCGACCTGCTGGAGCCGGGCGACGAGGTGGTCGCCGATGGCATCGCCGTCGTGGTGGTCGGTGACATCAAGACGCCGGTGGGTCCGGTTGTCACGGACGACGCAGTTGCCGCGGAAGTTCCTGAGGACGACGCGGCCCCCGTCGTCGATGCAATCTCGCCGCCGGTTGCCGACCCCGAGGTGCCCGCGCAAACACCTGCCAAGGACGCCAAGACCGACGACAGCGCCACGCCCCCCGCGCCTGTGCCTGCACCTGTGCCCGAGGCAGAACAGGCGGCCCCCAAACCGACCAAGACGCCCAAGGCAGAGCCGCCCAAATCCGCCCCCCCCACACCAGAAACCAAGCCAGATACAAAACCGGATACAAAACCCGAAACCAAACCCGACACGGCGGAACCTGATCCCGCCGCCTTCGGCTTTTCCAGCCGCCGTGCGCCTGCGGCCAATCCGCCCGCAGTCGGTGGGGCCAATCGCAAGGACACGCCGGCGGGCAAACCGCCGCCTGTCGCCGTGGCCCCGCCCCCGACAGCCGCCCCACGCATCACGCCGGTGCCTGCCGCATCTTCGGCTGTCACGCCACCGCTGAGCGCGACCACAGGCAGCCCAAGCCTTGCCGCGCCCGACGACACGGCAGCCCCCATCGCCCTGGCCAAGGCCAGCGTCACCGGCTTCATGAGCCGCCGCCGCAAGCCCAAGCGCTCCAATCCCGCCGCAGCCCCCGCACCACTGGCGCAATCCTCGCACCCTGTGACCGACCCGCCCGAGGACGAAGCGCAGCGCATGACGGTGTTCGGCGCGCGCAGCAAACCCGGCACCAAGGTCGGCGGCAAACCGCGGTATCTGGGACTGATCCTGACCGCCGCCCTGCTGGTGTTTCTGGCCGGCATCGCGGCGTGGGCGTCGGTGTTCATGGACGACGGGCTGGCGCGGTTCTTTGACCGCGCAGAAGACCCCGTTGTGGTCGATGTCCCGCCTGAACTCCTGCCCGAACCGGACCCCGAACAGATCGAAGACCAGATCGACGGCGGTGCCGAAGTGGCCAGCCTTGACCCCGCGCTCAGCGACGAGGACGCCGCCGTTCTGGACGCCCTGGGCGACCCGCAGCCCGAGCCCGAGGCAGAAGCAGCGGCCAATCCCGAACGCGAACGTCAGGCCGCCGAGGCGCGCTATGCCGTCACCGGCATCTGGCCGCTGGCCCCGCAAGAGCCGGACCCCGCACCGGTTGTCCCGCTCGAAGACCTCTATGTCGCCTCGATCGACCCGGTCAGCCCGGCGCGTGACGCGGTCGCCCTGCCTGCGCCTGCCGATCTGGACACCGATCTGGCGCTGGCCGCCCTGCCCTCGCCCGCCGCCGCCGGCACCCAATTTGCGCTGGACGGCGAAGGTCGGGTGATCCCCACCGAAGAAGGCGCGGTAACCCCCAACGGCGTCACCCTATACAAGGGCCGCCCCGCCGTGGTGCCGCCCGAAACGCCCACCCGCTTTGCCGAGGAACCGACCGTCAACCCCGAGCTTGAACGGCTGGCCCGCGCGCGTCCCCGCGCCCGTCCCGACGATCTGATCGAAAACACCGAACGCGCCACGCTGGGCGGCCTGACCCGCAACGAACTGGCCGAAGTGCGCCCCAAATTGCGCCCCGCCGTGGCCAAGATCGAAGAAGAAAAAGACGAGGTGCCGACCGCGCAGGCCGCCACCGTGTCATTCCGGCCCAATGGCCGTCCGCGCAACTTTGACCGCACCGTCGCCCGCGCCCGCGCCGCACAGCCCGAACCGACCCAGGCCGCCGCCGTTGCCCCCGTGACCACCACGGCCCCTGTGGCGGTGGCGCCGAAAATCCCGTCCAAAACCAGCGTCGCAGCCGGCGCCACGGTGAAAAACGCCATCAACCTGCGCAAGGTCAATCTGATCGGCGTCTACGGCAAACCCTCGTCCCGCCGCGCGCTGGTGCGCCTGTCGAATGGCCGCTACCAAAAGGTGCAGGTCGGCGACCGCATCGACGGCGGCCGCGTGTCGGCCATCGGCGACAGCGAGCTGCGTTACCAAAAAGGCGGGCGCAACGTGGTGTTGAAGATGCCATAGGGCCAACCGCCCGCCCCCTGCCCGCAAAAAAAGGGCGGCCCCGCAGGACCGCCCCTTCTCCTCCCTGACCGATGCGTCAGTTCGCTTCCGCGCCTTCCAGCTCGCCGTTGGCGATCTGCTCGGCCTCGATGCTCTCAAACAGCGCCTTGAAGTTGCCCTCGCCAAAGCCATCGTCGCCCTTGCGTTGGATGAACTCGAAAAAGATCGGTCCGATCACGGTTTTCGAGAAAATCTGCAACAGAATGCGCGTCTCGCCGCCATCCACCACGCCCTCGCCATCAATCAGGATGCCGTGCGTTTTCATCCGGTCAATCGGTTCCTCGTGGTCGACCACACGGGTTTTCGACAGGTCGTAATAGGTGTCCGGCGGGCCGGGCATGAACTTCACGCCCTTCTCGGCAATCGCGTCGGTGCTGTCATAGATGTTGTCCGACCCGACCGCGATGTGCTGGATGCCCTCGCCCTTGTACTTCTTCAGATAGGCCACGATCTGCCCCGTCTCGCCCCGATCCTCGTTGATCGGAATGCGGATGCGCCCGCAGGGCGATGTCAGCGCGCGGCTCAGCAAGCCCGTGAACTTGCCTTCGATGTCAAAGAACCGGATTTCGCGGAAGTTGAACAGGTTGCCGTAGAAATTGAACCACGTGTCCATGTTGCCCTTGTGAACGTTGTGGGTCAGGTGATCGAGGTAAAAGAACCCGACGCCGCGCGGCTTGGACTGCTCCAGCCACTCAAATTCTTCGTTATAGGGCGAAGTTTCGTAATACTGGTCAACGAAATAAATCAGCGAATCGCCAATGCCGTAGATCGCGGGCACGTCCATGACCTTGCCACCGCCCTCATAGGGTTTCGCGCCCTTGGACACCGCATGATCAAACGCCTTTTGCGCATCCACCACGCGCCAGCCCATCGACGGCGCGCACGGCCCGTGTTCGGCCACGAACTTCGCCGCATAGCTGTCAGGGTCGGCGTTCAGCACATAGGTGATGTCGCCCTGCTGCCACAGCTCGACATCCTGCGACTTGTGCTTGGCAACCTTCACATAGCCCATGCGCGCGAACAGATCGCGCAGCTCTTGCGGCTCGGGGCTGGCAAATTCGACAAACTCGAACCCGTCGGTGCCGGCGGGGTTTTCATCGGTGATCTTGGATTTCGGTGCATCGTGCGGGAACGGACCCATGGGGCAATCCTCCTGAACAGGGTGATAATCTCTTGGGACTAACAATAGCCCCCTGCCGCCGCAGTTTCTGCGCATTCTCTGTCATACCGCTGGCAATTTTCGCGCCTTTCGCGCACAATCCAGACAAACAACGCGGAAAATACGCATCATGCTGGACGATCTCGACACCCGCCTTCTGGAAGCGCTGCAAAAGAATGCCCAGGCCACAGCGCAAGAGCTGGCCGACACGCTGCACCTGTCCTCAAGCCAGATCGGCCGCCGCCGCCAGCGGCTTGAGGCGGCAGGATATATAGAAAGCTACACCGCGCGGCTGAACCCGGCCAAGCTGGGGCTGAACGTGCAGGGGTTCGTGCAGGTGCATCTGGGCACCCACGGGCCGGACCATTCCGCGGCCTTTGCCCGTCTGGTGCACAGCCGCCCCGAAATCACCAGCGCCTGGACCATGACCGGTGATGCAGATTACCTGCTGCGGGTGTTCTGCGCCGACCTGCCCGCGCTGAACGCGCTGATCCACGAGGTGCTGTTGCCGCATCCGGCGGTGGCGCGGGTGCACAGCCAGATCGTTATGGATCAGTTGAAACGCGACGGCCCCCTGCCGACCTAGGCCAAAGTCGAAGCCCGAGCGGCCATTCAAAATGCCACCGCTGGTCAGCGTAGGACGGACGGAGCTGCCGTTCGAAGGAACAAACTGATTATGTGATCCAAGAGCCAATTATCTCAGGAAATTGATAGCGAGTATCGCTCTCTAAGCGCTTCACCCTTCTGAGTTAGTTGAACTTTGCAGGTTCGGATTTTTCTCGTATCACCCCTCAAAGTGAACAGAGGGTCAGAGGTAACTTTACTGAGCTCAACCAGTCTGTTGAAAAGAAAAGTCTCGTTAATAAGATCAATGCTGCCTAAGAGAAAGCCCATGGCATTCCCAATCGTGTAAGCTGAGCTCTTTAACTCACGCGTTGCACCCGCAAGCAATGCTCGTTCGATCACTCCTAACCCTTCATTGTGCTCAGGGCTCCTCAACAGAAAGGTCTGCAAAGCCCTAATTAGAGGCCGATCATTCGTGTGTTTTTCAACAAAGCCACTGATCTCATCGAAAGACCCTTTCGAGACCGCTTCCCGTGCCTGACTGTACAGGTCAATATCAATGATGCTTGCGGTACTTTCAGAGAAAAACTTCAACATTTCAGGTAGATGAAGCAGGTTGAGCGTATGGGGCAAAAGATCTGCGTCTCTCCTGCGGATGAAGCATTGGTCTAAGTCGAACCCTTCTAAATATAACATCCAAAGCGCCACAATGAGAAACATTTCATCCTGAACTGTGTTCGAGCTCCAAAACTCAATTCTCTCGGGCTTGGGTTTCTCTAGTATTTTGGAGTGAACCTCTCGGACACGATCTGGCTTTAGTTTGAAGGAGGTATGCAATTCTGTAGCTTGCCACCATTCGACCCGCTTTCTAAAAAATGCGTCAACGCCGTCAGTGAGGTCAAGCTCGCCCTGAGAATAGTCGTCATATGATCCAATGACTTGGGCTTTCATTGTCGGTTTCAGCTTTTTGATACTTTTGTCGATCATGCCCACCGCTCCGATGCAGTGAGTTAAAACAATCATGCTCATCATTTCGCGCCTCAGTATTCAATACGTGACAAACTATCGAATTTGATGACGCAAGCAACAATGGCCTCAAACCCGACCTTCGCTGCAATCTCCACGAACCTGCGGTCTTCCACTTCGGCCCGTTGATGACGTAAAGATCAAAACCATCTGACGTAAACCAGAACCGCAGCCAATGCCGTTGTCCTTGGCCGCAATCCCCGCCACTATGGGCGCAACCCAGCATCAGGAGCCCGCGCCCATGGAAGGCTTTCTTTACCAGGCCTCGATCTATCTGCTTGCCGCCGTCATTGCCGTACCGATTGCCGCCCGACTGGGGCTGGGATCGGTGCTGGGCTATCTGACGGCAGGCATTCTGATCGGCCCCGTACTGGGCCTTGTGGGATCGGAAACCGAAAGCTTGCAACACTTTGCCGAATTTGGCGTGGTGATGATGCTGTTCCTGATCGGTCTGGAACTGGAACCGCGCGCCCTGTGGGACATGCGTCACAAGCTGCTGGGCCTGGGCGGTTTGCAGGTCGCCCTGTCCACGCTGGCCCTGATGGGCGTGGCCATGGCCTATGACCAGCCGTGGGGTGTGTCGCTGGCCATCGGTCTGACGCTGTCGCTGTCGTCCACCGCCATCGTGCTGCAAACCCTGTCGGAAAAGGGACTGATGCAAACCAACGGCGGGCGCTCGGTGTTTTCGGTGCTGCTGACGCAGGACATCGCGGTGATCCCGATCCTGGCCTTCCTGCCGCTGATCGCTGTCACCATCCCGATGAAGCTGACCGAAAACGGTGCCATCACGCTGGCCACGGACGATCACCACAGCATGAGCCTGGTCGAAGGGTTGCCCGCATGGGGTGTCACGCTGGTGACCATCGGTGCCATCGCCGCCGTGATCCTCGCGGGTATCTTCCTGACGCGGCCCGTGTTCCGCTTTATCCACGCGTCCCGCCTGCGCGAGATGTATACCGCGCTGGCGCTGCTGATCGTGGTCGGCATCTCGTTCCTGATGATGCTGGTGGGCCTGTCGCCCGCGCTTGGGGCGTTCCTGGCCGGTGTGGTTCTGGCCAGTTCCGAATTCCGCCACGAGCTGGAAACCGACCTTGAGCCGTTCAAGGGGCTGCTGCTGGGCCTGTTCTTCATCACCGTCGGATCAGGCATCAACTTTCCGCTGCTCTTCGGCAATGCGCCCGCGATCCTGTCGATGGCGCTGCTGGTGATCCTGCTCAAGGGTGCGATCCTGTGGGTGCTGGCCATCGTCTTCCGCATCAAGGGCCGCGACCGCTGGCTGTTTGCCCTGTCGCTGGCACAGGCGGGCGAATTCGGCTTTGTGCTGGTCAGCTTTTCCGTGGGTCAGGGCATTCTGCCCACCGGCATCGCGGAAATCCTGCTGCTGGTGATCGCGCTGTCGATGCTGATCACGCCGCTGCTGTTCATCCTCTACGAGGTCATCAGCCGCCACATGACCGATGGCAGCGCCGCCTATGAGCCCGACGAGATCGACGAAGAAGGCCCCGTGATCATCGCGGGCATCGGCCGCTTTGGCCAGATCGTCAACCGTCTGGTGCAGGGCTCGGGCTTTGACACCGTGGTGCTGGATCACGACATGGAAACCATTCAGTTGATGCGCCGCTTTGGCGTCAAGGGCTTCCTGGGCGACCCCACCCGTCCCGACATCCTGATGGCCGCCGGCATCAAGGACGCGCGCGTACTGGTCGTCGCACTGGACGACCCAGAGGCCGCGATCAAGCTGACCAGCTATGCCCGCAAACTGCGCCCCGACCTGCACATCGTCGCGCGCGCACACGACCGCACGCACACCTACCGTCTGTATCAGGCGGGTGCCAACGACATCGTGCGCGAAATGTTCGACAGCTCGCTGCGCGCGGGCCGCTACGTGCTGGAAAACGTGGGCCTTTCGGAATACGAGGCCGCCGAAGCCGAACGCGTGTTCTACCACCACGACCGCGACACCGTGCGCCAGCTTGCGGCGCTGTGGAAACCGGGTGTGAAGATCGAACAGAACAAGGAATACGTCGAGCGCGCCAAGGAACTGCAACGCGACCTGGAAACCGCCCTGCTGTCACGCGAGTCGGAAAAGAAACGCGCCTGAAGCCCCTTCTTTTGGCCCGAAATATCCCCGCCGGAGGCACGCAGCCCCCGGCGGGGGCTGCAAACGTCACGTGGCGCAACAGCGCCTCATCTCTGTGTCAACGTCTCGACCTCGGCCGCCACCGCCTCGGCCCATGCGGCATAGACCAGCGGGCCGGGGTGGAAGCCGTCCGTCGCCATCACCTGCGCGTCAATCGCAATGTCGGGGCGCACGCGGCGCAGGTCCGGCATCTGCGCCACCATCCCCGCCAGCGCCGCGTCGAACAGTGCCGCCCACGCCGCCATCGCCGTGGACAAGGGGCGCGGCAAGGCGGGCAGGTCGCCCATCGGCGGCAGCGCCGAGGCACAGATCAGCCGCACGCCGTATTTTGTACGTAAAAGGTCATAAAGTGTACAAGACTGCGCGACCCAGCGCGCCAGCGGCACGCCGTTCTTGCAATCGTTCACCCCCAAGCCAACCACCGCCACGTCAAATTGCCCAAGGTCCATCGCCGTCACCTCGGCCAGCACCTGCGCCGTGGTGGCGCCGCTGCGGGCGTGCAACTCCCACGTCACGTCATATGCGTGGCCCAGCCGTGCCGCCAATTGCCCCGACAGCGCATCGTCCTGCAACGCCACGCCCACACCGGCCGCCGAACTGTCACCGATGATCAGCACCCGCAACGGCGCACCGGCCCCCCCGCGCCCCGAACGCGGCCCCGAAGCCTCGGGCAGGCGCGGCACCCTTGCGCGCACCCACAGCCCTTGGGCTGCAAGCACCGGCAACAGCGCAAGGACCGTCCCGCGCTTCATCTTATCCCGCCGCCACGCCGGCCTCGGCAAAGGTCGCCATGCCGCTCAGGCAGGCCACGGCCCCTTGCATCACGCCAATCGCCAGCGCCGCACCCGAGCCTTCGCCCAGACGCAGGCCCAGTTGCAACAGCGGCTCTTTTCCCAGTTCCGCCAGCAGCTTGCCATGCGCGCCTTCGCTGCTTTGATGGCCTGCAACCGCGTGGTCCAGTGCGCCTGCGACTTCGGTTTCCAGACAGGCCGCGGCGGCGCAGCAGATGAACCCGTCGAGGATCAGCGGGATACTTTCGATGCGCGCGCGCACCATCGCACCGGCCATCGCCGCCATCTCGCGCCCGCCAAAGGCCGACAGCGCCGCAAGGCCGCGCACACCGCCGTGCCGCGCCAGCCCCGCGTCCACCACATCGCGTTTCACAGCCAGCCCGGCGTCATCAACACCGGTGCCGCGCCCGACCCAGGCCTCGGCCCCGCCACCGTACAGCGCCGCCGCAATCGCCGCTGCCGCCGTGGTGTTGCCGATGCCCATTTCACCCACCACCAGCAGGTCCGACGCGGGGTCTACCGCGTCCCATCCTGCGCGCAGGGCCGCAACGCAATCGGCGTCGCCCAAGGCTTCGGCTTGCGTAAAATCCGCCGTGGGCCGGTCCAGCTCCAACGCCGCGACCTGCATCCGCGCGCCAAAGGTGCGGGCCAGTTGGTTGATCGCCGCCCCGCCGGCCTGAAAGTTGCCGACCATCTGCGCCGTCACCTCGGGCGGAAAGGCCGAGACGCCGCGCGCAGCGACGCCGTGGTTGCCCGCAAAGATCACGATCTGCGGCGCCACCAGCACCGGCCGCGCCATGCCGCGCCATGCGCCGTACCAGATTGCAAGATCCTCCAGACGGCCCAAGGCACCGGGGGGTTTGGTCAACTGGCCGTTGCGCTCCGCCGCCCCCGTCTGGGCCGCGGCATCAGGGCCGCGTGCCGTGCGCATCAGTGCTGCAAAGTCGTCCAGTGTCTCGAATGCGGGTGCCATTGCGGAAAATCCTTTTGCTTGCCTCGGGGTTGGGGCCTGTTTACCCGTTGGCGCGCATAGAACAAGCGCAGCAAAGGCACCGCGATGATCAAAGACGACAACAGCCGCGCATGGGACGTGATCGTGGCGCTGGCCTTGCTGACCCGCCTGCCCTTGCCACATGCGCCGGCGGCGGCCTTTGCCCGTCAGGCGCAGGCGGCGTGGGCGTTTCCGCTGGCGGGGTTGGTGGTGGCCGGAATTGCCTGTGTCGTCGGCTGGTTAGGCATGGCCGCAGGGCTGCCCGTGCCGGTAACGGCGGGGCTGATGCTGGCGACGCTGGTGGTGACCACGGGTGCCATGCACGAGGACGGGCTGGCCGACGCCGCCGACGGGTTCTGGGGCGGCTTTGACCCTGCACGCCGGTTGGAGATCATGAAAGACAGCCACATCGGCACCTATGGCGTGCTGGCGTTGATCTTGGGCGTTGGCCTGCGCTGGATGGCGCTGAGTGCGACGCTGGCGGTGGGTGTCGGCCCGATGGTGGCGGCGGTGGTGCTGTCGCGCGGGCTGTTGCCTGCGCTGATGGCGTGGATGCCCCACGCACGGCGCACGGGGTTGTCGCATCAGGTGGGGCGGCCATCGCAGGGCGTGGCGCTGGCCGCACTGGGGATCGCGGTGCTGCTGGCGCTGGTGGTTGCAGGCTGGAGCGTGATCTGGGCGCTGGTGCTGGCTGTGGTCGCAGTGGGCGGGCTGGCGGCGCTGGCGCGGGCCAAGATCGGCGGGCAGACGGGGGATGTGCTGGGGGCCGCGCAACAGCTGAGCGAGCTGGTGATTTTGCTGGTGTTGCTGCCTTAGGGTGGCACGGAGGGGGTGAGGGTTAAGTGGTTTTGATTGTCGCGCTGAGAAAGATACAAGCAGGCGTTCAGGTCGATTGCAGCGAATGGCCGGTTTGAGCCCAAAGTTGACGTTTGCGCATTTGCATTTCAAATCAAGACTGCATTATCCCGAAAACCTGATCCAGAAAATCGTGGACAGGAAGTAGAGCACGAACCCCAAGAAAATGCCGAAGCCGCCAATCCAGTTTGCTAACATCGCAATCAGTAACATAGCTGGTATCGACGAATATTGTAGAAACGCTCTCATGTCGTAATCTCCGCCAATCAGGCCAGTGCATGTCCTATTTCGATAAACCTAAGCACTACATCTATATGGTTCAAACAATCAGTTTCGAAACGTCACTAAGTCCCGCACAGCGGACCCTCGCACGCGATGCTTTGAAGGTCTTCTTCGATCCAAAGCCCCCCAAACGAAAAAGCCGCGCCCCGGATCGGGACGCGGCTGTGCCACCCTGTTGAACGTGGCGTCGTTTATGCGGCAGCGGGCGGTGGGGCGCGGCTGACCAGAACGTCGGTGATCTCTTTCGACGCGGCCATTTCGTCGCCACCGCTGACAGCGGCCACTTCGCGGGTCAGGCGTTCAAGCGCCGCCTCGTAAAGCTGACGTTCGGAATAGCTTTGCTCGCGCTGGTCGTCGGTGCGGTGCAGGTCGCGGACCACTTCGGCGATGGCGATCAGGTCGCCTGAGTTGATCTTTTGCTCGTATTCCTGCGCACGGCGCGACCACATGGCGCGTTTCACCTTGGCCTTGCCCTTGAGGGTCTTCATGGCCAGGTTGATCACGTCGGGGCTGGACAGCGCGCGCATACCGATTTCGGTCGCTTTGTGCGTCGGCACCCGCAGGGTCATCTTGTCTTTCTCGAAGGAGATGACGAACAGCTCCAGCGAGATTCCGGCAACTTCCTGCTCTTCGATCGAAACGATCTGCCCAACGCCGTGGGCGGGGTAGACGACAAATTCGTTCGGGCGGAAGTCAAGAGATTTGGATTTTGTCATTTTTATCCTCGCAAACAGGCTGCAACATTTGGGGGTCGGACGCGAAAAACCAACCGTGGCATGACCGGAACAGGCCGTACCGCAATCGGGATCGGATCAGTGATTTAAAGGTCAGGCCAGTGGCGGGCCAAGGATGAGTGCTGCATCTGTCGTTTCATACAAGCACCATCATAACACAAAAACCGGCCCTTTGATAGTTCACCTTGGGTCAATTCCGCGTTTCCCAAAGCGTTTCAGCACTTTAAGCCACGTTTTTCACGCCGTTTGGGGTGCCGCAAGGGCCGTGCAGCGCCAAGTGATTCGGTCAGCCGCCTTCGCCGGGCGCTTCCGAGAAATACTTCTCCAGCTTGCCCTCTTCGCCGTCACGTTCTTCGGCCTCGGGCAGCTGGTCCTTCTTGGTGATGATGACCGGCCACAGCTCGGAATATTTGCGGTTGAATTCAACCCATTTTTCCATGTCCGGCTCGGTGTCGGGGCGGATGGCGTCGGCGGGGCATTCGGGTTCGCACACACCGCAGTCGATGCATTCATCGGGGTGAATCACCAGCATGTTTTCACCTTCGTAGAAGCAGTCCACGGGACAGACTTCGACGCAGTCGGTGTATTTGCAGGCGATGCAGGCATCGTTGACGATATAGGTCATGCGGGCGAACCTTGTTTGCGAATTCGCAGTCTAGCTAAATCAGCCCAGCCGATCATTCAAGATGCCGCGCCCGGGAAAGATCGGCTTTGCGCCGATCGCGCTTTGTGGGGCGACCTTTTCCCTCGTAGGCCGGATTTTCGGGCGGTTTGTCCTCGACTGGCGGGGCGGCAGGGGTCAGATCGGTGTACAGCGCCTGTGCCTCGGGGGCCGGACCGCGCCGGGTGCCGATGGCCACAACGCGGATCACGCGCACCCTGTCGCCTTGGGCAAAGGTCAGCGTGTCGCCTGCGGTGATCATCGTGGCGCGTTTGGTGACGCGTTCACTGTTAACGCGCACAGCGCCGGCCGCCACCCGCGTGGCCGCCAGCGAACGTGTTTTGAAAAAGCGGGCGAACCACAGCCATTTGTCCAGCCGCAGTTTGGCGGCGGGGACGTCGGCTGTGGTCACTTACTTGTTGTCCTTCAGCCCCATCAGGGCTGCGGCAAAAGGATTGTCGGGGTCGATGGCCTTTTCCTTTTTGGGAGGTCGGGCGCTGAAGTTCTGGTTGCCTTGTGGCTTGCCACCCTTGCGCGGGCCACCGCCCTGTTTGCCACGAGGCTTGCCTTGACCCTGCCCTTGGCCCTTGCCTGCGGGACGACCGCCGCCTTGACGGGCGTTGCCGCCAGTGCGTGCGGGGCGTGCCCAGGTGAAGGTGTAGAAGGTTTCGGTTTCGGGTCCGGCCACTTCGGCGTCGGCGGCCTTGCCCACCGGCACTTCGGTTTCGCTGGCGTCGGGGATGTGGTCGCTGACCTCGGGCGTTTCGGCAGCTTCCTCGGCGATGGGGGCGATGCCCTCGTCGTCGATGGCGGCCACTTCGGCGGGCACGTCATCTGCGGCGGGCGCATCTTCGGTACCTGCGGCGGCTGTGGGCAGCACGTCCTGGGCGGCGTCCATCACCGGCACATCGGCCACGGTCTGGCCTGCGTCCGTGGTCACGACGGCGTCTGTCGCCTTGACCTTTTCGCGTTCGCCCATCTCGGCGTTATAGCCCAGACCCTTCATCAGGTCGGCGAACTGTTCCAGCGTCATACCGGTGATCGACAGCATGTCGGCCTTGGCCTCGAAGCCGCCACGGCTGTCTTCGGCGCGCAGCATGTCGGCCAGACGTTCCAGCATGTCGATGCGGATCGCGCGGCTGCCTGCCAGACGATAACCCGCCATGGTGTCGGCGCCGTCGGGTGCGCCCAGAGGCGCGGGGATGGTGACCAGACCGGGGGGCGGTGCCTCGGGGAAATCATCCAGACCCTTGGCCAGCGACCACAGCACCAGACGCAGACGCGTCGGCGCGGGCTTCAGCAGCAAGGGCAGGAAAATCGTGAACTGGCCAAAGCGGATGCCGTGCTTGCGCAGCAGGCCGCGCGCGTCCTGGTCCAGCGATTTGACGTCATCGGCGACCTTGCCGCGGGGCACGACGCCAAAGTTCTCGACCATCTGGAAGGCAAAGCCACGGGCCAGCCCGGTCAGCGCCTCGTCTTTCGACAGGTTCAGAAGAGGTTCGAACAGTGCTGCGATCTTGCGGTCGATAAAGTGCTGCAAGCGGCGCTTGACCTTGTCGATCACATCCTGACCGGCCACGTCGTCGACGAACGCTTCGACCTGTGGCTTCAGCGGGTCGGACCCGGCCACAAGTTTGCCGACAGCGGTCGAGCCCCACATAAGGCCGCCCTGTTCGGTATAGTCGATTTCAGTATCCGGCGCGTTATAGAACCGGTCCGCCCGCAGGTGGAAGTGGGGTGCAAGCGCCTGCAAAGCAGCCGACTTGATCGTCTTTGTTTCGGCGGCACCCGCGCCCTTATCCTGAGTGAAGCGGAAGCCTTCCAGCTTGCCCACGAATTCACCCTCGACAGTCACCTCACCGGCGTCATTTACATCGGCCACAATGGCCTCCTTCTGGCCCAGTCGGCGCAACAGAACACTGGTGCGCCGATCTACAAATCGTTTCGTCAGCGCGCTATGGAGCGCATCCGACAGCCTGTCTTCTACATGCCGCGTCGCATCGCGCCAATGGCTAAGATCACTTGTCCAACCTTGCCGCTGCGCCACGTAGGTCCACGTTCGAATGAACGCAAGACGTTTGGACAACGCATCAATGTCGCCATCGGTTCGATCTATACGTCGAATTTGTCGCGCAAGCCAGTCATCGGGCAGCACGCCGCCCTGGTGCAGGTAGTTGAAGATCACCGCGCACTGGTTGGCGTGTTCCTGGTGGCTGATGCCGCGAAAATCGGGTATCCTACAGACATCCCACAACAATTTCACCGAAGCCGTGTCGCTGGCGCGGGCGAACACCTCGTCCACCTGCGACAGGGAGCGCAGGGTTTTCAAATCATCCGCCTCGCGGGCGCGGACCAGAACTTCGTGGTCTGGCGGGGCCTCGAGGCTGCGGATCAGCGTGTCGATGGTGGCAAATTTCAACGCGTGGTTGCGCCAGTTCAGCTTGGACAGCGGTGTGAAACGGTGATCCATGATGGCTTGCGCGACGCCCGGGTCCAGCGGCGGGGCATCGCCGGTGACGCCGAAACTGCCGTTTTTCTGCCCGCGCCCGGCCCGTCCGGCGATCTGCGCCAGTTCGTTCGGGGCCAGCGGGCGCATCCGCCGGCCGTCGAATTTGGACAGGCTGGAGAAGGCCACGTGGTCGACATCCAGGTTCAGCCCCATGCCGATGGCGTCCGTGGCCACAAGGTAATCGACCTCGCCCGACTGGTACATTTCGACCTGGGCATTGCGGGTGCGGGGGGAAAGCGCGCCCATGACCACGGCCGCCCCGCCCTTGGTCCGGCGGATCAGTTCGGCGATGGCATAGACGTTTTCGACCGAGAAGCCGACGATGGCCGAGCGGGGGCGCATCCGGCTGATTTTCTTTTCGCCCGCATAGGTCAGGTCGGACATGCGTTCGCGGGTCATCCATTGCACGTGGGGCACCAGTGCGGCGATGGGGCCGCGCATGGTGGACGCGCCCAGAAACAGCGTTTCGTGCAGGCCGCGCGCGCGCAGCAGGCGGTCAGTGAACACATGGCCGCGTTCGGGATCGGCGCAAAGCTGGATTTCGTCCACGGCCAAAAAATCGCAGCCCATCCCCTCGGGCATCGCCTCGACCGTGCAGATCCAGTATTGGGTGCGCGGCGGCACGATCCGTTCCTCGCCGGTGACCAGCGCCACCACAGACGGGCCGCGCAGGGCGACGACGCGGTCGTAAACCTCGCGCGCAAGCAATCGCAACGGCAGGCCGATCACGCCTGTGCGATAGGCCAGCATCCGTTCGATGGCATAGGTGGTTTTACCCGTGTTCGTCGGGCCCAACACGGCCACGACGCGGCTGTCTTGTGCCACAGTTAAGATCCCCGATTTAACTTACAGCGCGCGGCCGATTCCGTCCGCTTCAAGACGCATCAGCGCATCCTTCGCGCTTTCGTGGGCGGGATTCAACTCTAGAACGCGGGCATAAGCCTTGGCTGCTCCGATGTTGTCCCCGAACTCTTGCAGCATCACCCCCAGCCCGAAGGCCGCGTTATAGTTATTGGGATTCAACGCCAAAGCGTGCCACAGGTCGTCCAGTGCCGGGCCATAGCGCCCCGACTGGTAATAGGCGGTCGCGCGGGCGTGATAGCCTTCGGCAAAGTCGGGCGCGTGGTCTGTCAGGGCGGTGAAATGGTCGATGGCTGTGGCAAAATCCTGCGCCTCCATCGCCTTGCGGCCCCGTTCCAGCAGCAGGTTCATCGCCACCGATCCCGATTGTGACCACGTGCGCTCAAGCTCGCGTTCGATCTGGGCCGCCTGCCCCGCATCGGCGGTTTGAAGCTGGTCCAGCAGGGTCGGCACATCGCCTTGCGCCAGTGCGGGTATGGAATTCCCGACTGTCAGCACGATTGCCGCAACGATAGGGTAGCGAAGGAATGTTTTGATGCCCATAGTATCTGTGAATGTAACAGCTTGGCCGGGCAAATCCAGACACCGGCGGCAGCAATCGACAAAAAGGGCATGACAGATGAGTGAAGTGGTTCAAGAAGCGGTAAAAGTTCTGAACGAAAAGATGCAAGGCCAAAGCTTTTCCGGCACCGCCAAGTTCGAGATCGAGGGCGAAGGCTCGGTCATCATCGACAGCGACGGGGCGCACGCCGGTGACGAAGACACCGATGTGACCATGACCGCCGATGCCGACACGTTCCAAGGCATCATCGACGGGTCCACCAACCCCACATCCGCCTTCATGACCGGCAAGCTGAAGGTTGACGGCGACATGGGCATGGCGATGAAACTGGCGTCGGCGCTGGCCTGATGGCGTTTGAACCCGCCCCCCTGTTCACCGAGCATCACCCCGGTCCGCCGGGGGGGCAGGCCCATTGGGCCACCACGTCGGACGGGTTGCGGGTGCGGATCGCCCATTGGAATGCAGGCGCGCCCAAGGGCACCGTTCTGCTGTTTCCCGGGCGCACCGAATACGTCGAAAAATACGCCCCCGCTGCCACCGAGCTGGCCGCGCGGGGGCTGGCGACCGTGGCCATTGACTGGCGCGGTCAGGGGCTGGCGGACCGGATGCTGGACGAGGTGCGCACAGGTCACGTCGTGTCGTTTCTGGACTATCAGAAAGACGTGGCCTGCATGGTCGCACTGGCCACCGAGATGAAGCTGCCGCAACCGTGGTTTCTGCTGGCGCATTCGATGGGCGGCTGCATTGGCCTGCGCGCCCTGTATGACGGGCTGCCGGTCAAGGCGGCGGCGTTCACCGGCCCGATGTGGGGCATTCGGATTGCAGGGCATCTGCGCCCCGTCGCATGGCTGCTGTCGCAGGTGATGCCCAAGCTGGGCCAGGGCCACCGCCTGCCCCCCGGCACGAAACTGTCGTCTTATGTCATGTCCGATCCGTTCGAGGACAACCTGCTGACCCGCGACCGCCAGATGTGGGACATGATGGTGGACCAGTTGAACGAACACCCCGATCTGGCGCTGGGTGGTCCCAGCATCACGTGGCTGCGCGAGGCATTGTTCGAGACGCAAGAGCTGTCCAGGCTGCCCGCCCCCGACATGCCGTGTATTGCCTTCATGGGCACCAACGAGCGGATCATTCACACCGAACGTGTGATCCAGCGGATGAACGACTGGCCCGGTGGCGATCTGGTCATGGTCCACGACGGCGAACACGAGGTGCTGATGGAAGGTCCGGCCAAGCGCGGTCCGATCTTTGACCAGATGGTGCAGACCTTTTTGGCGGCGGTCTAGGCTCTGGACCCATTAATCTTATATGCTCAGCGGCGATTTCAAGAAATTTCATCGGTTTGGGGCGTACAGCCAATAGTGGTTCTATTTGCAAACGGCCCAAGACGTTGAAATGAACTGAAATCGCCGCCCTTTGGGTTTGACGGATTTTCCCGCAGCCTGCGTCACATCTGCTTGAAATAGAACCACTATTCTTGCGCAGACTCTCCTAGTCTGCGGAAAAATCTGTCAAACTGAGCATATAAGATTAATGGGTCCAGAGCCTAGGAACCTGATGGCTGCGTGCTAGGTTGGCCTGCATGGCTGACCCGCTTTTGACATTCACCGAACAGGGCATTTATTGCGCACGGGGCGATTTCTATATCGACCCGTGGCGCCCTGTGGACCGTGCGCTGATCACCCATGGTCATGCCGATCATGCGCGCTGGGGCATGGGGCGCTATCTGGCCACCGATCTGGCCGCGCCCGTGATGCGGCACCGGCTGGGTGACATTCCGCTTGAGACAATAGGCTACGGCGAGGTGCGCGACATTGGCGGCGTGTCGGTGTCGTTCCACCCGGCGGGCCATGTGCCCGGATCGGCGCAGATCCGTGTGGAACATGGCGGCGAGGTCTGGGTGGCCTCGGGCGACTACAAGGTGGTCGATGACGGGCTGTCGACCCCGTTCGAACCTGTGCCCTGTCACCATTTCATCACCGAAAGCACCTTCGGCCTGCCGGTGTTCCGCTGGAAGCCCCAAGCCGAGGTCGCCGCCGATCTGAACGCATGGTGGGCGGCCTGTGCGGACGCGGGGCAGACGGCGGTGCTGGGCGCCTATGCGCTGGGCAAGGCGCAACGGCTGTTGTCGATGCTGGACCCCGCCATTGGCCCGATCCTGTGCCACACCGCCATCGAGAACACCAACGCCATCCTGCGCGCGCAGGGGCTGCGCCTGCCCGACACCGTGCACGCCACGGCGGATGTCGACCCCAAGGCGCATCCGCGCGCCCTACTGATGGCGCCGCCCTCGGCCACCGACAGCAAATGGGCGGCCAAGTTCGGCGCACGGCAGACCGGCTTTGCCTCAGGCTGGATGGCGCTGCGCGGCATCCGGCGGCGGCGGGCGCAGGACCGTGGGTTTGTCATTTCCGATCACGCCGACTGGACCGGGTTGTTGTGGGCCATCGAACAGACCGGCGCGGAAAACATATATGTCACACACGGTTACACCGAGATTTTCACGCGCTACCTGAATTCGGCAGGCTGGAACGCCGAAGTTATCCCCACCCAGTTCGGCAGCGAAGAGGAAGACGCGGCATGAACCGGTTTGCCGAGCTGTTCAACGCGCTGGACCAAAGCACCAAGACCACGGCGAAAGTCGCTGCTTTGGCTGAATATTTCGCCGATGCGCCCGAGCTGGACCGGGTCTGGACCATCGCCATGTTCTCGGGGCGTCGGCCCAAACGCGCGGTGACCACGACGCGCCTGCGGGAATGGGCGGCGGAACGCGCGGGCATCCCGCTGTGGCTGTTCGAGGAAAGCTATCCGATCGTGGGGGATCTGGCGGAGACCATCGCACTGGTTCTGCCGCCGCCAACGCGGCAGACCGATCACAGTTTATCGCATTGGATCAACGCCCTGCGCGGGTTAGCTGACTCTGATGATGAAGCACGCAAAGCCTTTGTTCTGGACGCATGGGACCAGTTGCCCGACACGCAGCGGTTTCTGTTCAACAAGCTGATCACCGGCGGTTTTCGCGTCGGCATCAGTCAAAAGCTGATGACCCGCGCGCTGGCCCGTGCAACCAACCGCGACGAGGCCGAGCTGGCGCACCGTTTGATGGGGAACTGGCAGCCCGAGAGCATCACCTGGCACCAGTTGATCGAGGCGGACGACCCGCAGGCCGACGCCGCGCGGCCCTATCCGTTTTATCTGGCGTACGGGCTGGACGACGCACCGGAAAGCTTAGGCCCGCCAGAGGATTGGCAGGCGGAATGGAAGTGGGACGGCATCCGCGGGCAGGTGATCCTGCGCGGCGGGCAACACTTTGTCTGGTCGCGTGGCGAGGAACTGATGACCGACCGCTTTCCCGAACTGGCCCGCGCGCTGGATTTCCTGCCCGATGGCACGGTGCTGGACGGCGAATTGCTGGCCTGGGGCGAGGATGCGCCGCAATCGTTCAACGCCCTGCAAAAGCGGATCGGGCGCAAGACGGTGCCGAAAAAGCTGCTGACCGAGGCGCCGGTGATCCTGTATGCCTATGACCTGCTGGAGGACGGCGGTGCGGACATCCGCGCCCTGCCCCTGTCCGAACGCCGCGCGCGGCTTGAGGCGCTGACCGCCGACCTGCCGCCCGAAGCGCCGGTGAAACTGTCGCCACGCATTTCCTTTGACGACTGGGCGCAATTGCACGCCATCCGCGACGCCGCCCGTGACGCCAGCGCCGAGGGGCTGATGCTGAAACGCGCCGCCAGCCCCTATCTGGCGGGGCGCAAAAAGGGCGATTGGTGGAAATGGAAGCTGGACCCGCTGACCATCGACGCGGTGATGATCTATGCGCAATCGGGCGCGGGGCGGCGTGCCAACCTGTTCACGGACTTCACCTTTGCCGTCTGGAAGGGCAACGATCTGGTGCCGTTTACCAAGGCGTATTCCGGCCTGACCGACGCCGAGTTTCGCAAGATCACCGCATGGGTCAAGAAGAACACCCTGCAACGGTTCGGCCCGGTGCGACAGGTCACGCCGCACCACGTGTTCGAGATCGCGTTCGAGGGGATTCAAGCCAGCCCGCGCCACAAATCCGGCGTCGCCCTGCGGTTTCCGCGCATGGCGCGCTGGCGGCAGGACAAGCCGGTGCAAGAGGCGAACACGCTGGACGATTTGAACGAAATGCTGCGCATTTATGGCTAGGCTTGCCCTTGCCCCTGCCTGCACATACCTATGAACCAACACAAAATAGAGGTTTCCCGATGTTCCAGCTTCCCTTTCCTGTCCAAGACGCCAACGCAGCCGGTGGTGACAAGCATTTGGGCAACCTGCCCGAGTGGAATTTGGATGATCTGTACACAGGCGAGGACGCCCCCGAGCTGAAACGCGATCTGGACTGGCTGGAAGAGGCTTGCGCCAGCTTTGCCCATGATTTTGAGAACAATCTGGCCGGTCTGGACGCCGAGGGGCTGCTGGATTGCATCCTGCGTCAGGAAAAGATCAACCAGATCGCGGGGCGGATCATGTCCTATGCCGGGCTGCGCTATTACCAGCAAACCACCGACGGTGGCCGTGCGAAATTCATGTCGGACGTGCAGGAAAAGATCACCAATTTTACCACGCCGCTGGTGTTTTTCACGCTGGAACTGAACCGGCTGGACGACGATCACCTGTCGAAACTGATGCACCAGAACGCCGATCTGGCGCGGTATGAACCCGTGTTCGACCGCATCCGCGCGATGAAACCCTATCAGCTGTCCGACGAGATGGAGAAATTCCTGCACGATCTGGGCGTGGTGGGCGACGCGTGGGAACGGCTGTTCGATGAAACCATCGCCGGTCTGGAATTCAACGTGCAAGGCGACGATCTGACCATCGAGGGCACGCTGAACCTGTTGACCGACCCCGACCGCGACACGCGTCAGGCCGCCGCCGAGGAGCTGGCGGATGTGTTCGGCAAGAACATCAAGACCTTTGCCCGCGTGCACAACACGCAGACCAAGGAAAAGGAGATCATGGACCGCTGGCGCGCGATGCCCACGGCCCAGACCGCGCGCCACCTGAGCAACCATGTGGAACCCGAAGTGGTCGAGGCGCTGCGCACCGCCGTGGTCAACGCCTATCCCAAGCTGAGCCACCGGTATTACGAGCTGAAACGCAAATGGCTGGGGCTGGACCGGATGCAGGTCTGGGACCGCAACGCACCGCTGCCGCTGGAAGACCCCAAGCCGGTGTCATGGGAGGCCGCCGAAAAGACGGTGATGGATGCCTATAACGCATTCGATCCGCGCATGGGCGAAATTGCGGCGCCCTTCTTTACCGAAGGCTGGATCGACGCGCCGGTGAAACCCGGCAAGGCGCCCGGTGCATTCGCCCACCCCACCGTGACGGATGTGCACCCTTACGTGATGCTGAACTATCTGGGCAAACCACGCGACGTGATGACGCTGGCACACGAACTGGGCCACGGCGTGCATCAGGTTCTGGCCGCGGGGCAAGGCGAAATGCTGTCCTCCACCCCGCTGACGCTGGCCGAGACCGCATCGGTCTTTGGCGAAATGCTGACCTTCCGCAAGATGCTGGACGGGGCCAAGACCAACGCCCAGCGCAAGGTGCTGCTGGCGGGCAAGGTCGAGGATATGATCAACACGGTCGTCCGCCAGATCGCCTTTTACGACTTTGAATGTAAACTGCACGCGGCGCGGCGCGGGGGCGAATTGACGCCCGAGGACATTGGCGAATTGTGGATGAGCGTTCAGGGCGAAAGCCTGGGGCCGGCGTTCGATTTCATGGACGGTTACGAACACTTCTGGGCCTATATCCCGCACTTCGTGCATTCGCCGTTCTACGTCTATGCCTATGCCTTTGGCGACGGTTTGGTGAACGCGCTCTATTCCGTCTACGCCGAAGGCGCGGAAGGGTTCGAGGACAAATATTTCGACATGCTGCGCGCTGGTGGGTCGAAACACCACAAGGAATTGCTGGCACCCTTCGGCCTGGATGCGTCGGACCCGGCGTTCTGGGACAAGGGCCTGTCGATGATTTCGGGCTTTATCGACGAACTGGAAGCGATGGAAGACTGATCCACAAGGACCGGCGCGGGCAATGTCGCGCGCCGGTCCCCCCTTCTCTGGTTCAAAAAATCCTCCCCGAAGGGCCGGTTTACCCCCGCGCCAACCTGACGAATGCAATGACTACAATCCTCCCCCTCACCCCCGACGACCTGCCCCGCGTGGCGCATATTGCCGTGCACCCCGATCAGGTCACGTTTTCTGGCACCATTCAGCAGGCCTTTGACAGTCCCACGCCCGATATGGACGCCTATGCGATCCAGCAGGGCGGCGATCTGGTCGGCTTTTTCAAAATCGACCGCGCCTATAGCCAGATCCACAGCTTTGCCCCGCCGACCGCACTTGGTCTGCGTACGGTCATGGTGGACGCAAACCGTCAGGGGATGGGGGTTGGCCGTTCCTTGTGCCAGATGTTGCCCGCCTATCTGGCGCAACATTATCCGCGCGCGTGCAGCCTGTGGCTGACGGTGAACCTGCGCAACCCCGGTGCGGTGCGCGCCTATGTCAAAGGCGGCTTCGTCGACACGGGCGAACACTGGCTGGGCGGCGATGCCGGACCGCAGCACATCATGAAGATGTCGCTGCGCGTTACTTCAACTGCGAATCCTTTGACCCACGCCGGTTGAACCCGCCACGGTCCTGCGGGCGGCCGTCGCGTTCGGCGGCACAATCGACGCACAGTTTCACGCCGGGCAACGCCACGCGGCGGCGTTCGGGAATTTCCTCTTCGCATTCCGCGCAATACAGCAGGCTTTCGCCCACGGGGGCCTTGCGCGCTTTCATCCGCGCCAGTTCGTCGTTGATCGACGCTTCGATCTGTTCCGACACTGCGCCGTCTTTTGCCCATCCACCGGCCATCTGTGTTCCTCCGTCTTTCGCTGACTATGTAGTGCCGCGCGCCCTCACGTCACCCTTTGGAAACTTAAGGTTGTATGCTTACCCTGCGCCAACCGAAGACAAAGGACCAGACCATGCGCACCGCCCTGAAAATCATCGCCGCCCTTATCGTGATCGCTGTTGCGGGCTTTTTCATCTTTGCGCCGGGCTATGTCGAAAGCACCCGCAACGCGGTGGTGCCGCATGACCCCTACCCCGTGTCCGATGCGGCCCGCGCGCTGCATGACGACATGATCGTGGGCGACTGGCACGCCGACAGCCTGCTGTGGAACCGCGACATCACCGAACGGGGCGACCGGGGTCAGGTGGACGTGCCGCGTCTGATCGAAGGCGGCGTGGCGATCCAGATTTTCACGGCGGTGACCAAATCCCCCGCCGGTCAGAATTACGAGGAAAACTCGGCCGACGCCTTTGACAACATCACGCCGCTGGCCATTGGACAGCTGTGGCCCATGCGCACCTGGACCAGCATTCTGGAGCGCGCGTTGTACCAAGCGGAAAAACTGCACAAGGCCGCCGCCAAAGACCCCGAGCACCTGACCATCATCAAAAGCCTTGCGGATCTTGAGGCCCATCTGGCCGCCCGTGCCGCAGGCAGCCAAGCGGTGGGTGGCATTCTGGGGATCGAGGGCGCGCATCCGCTTGAGGGTGACATTGCCAATCTGGACAAGATCGAGGCCGCGGGGCACCGCATCATCGGCCTGCAACACTTTTTCGACAACGCCCTGGGCGGGTCGCTGCACGGCGAGGGCAACCTTGGCCTGACCGACTTTGGCCGCGCCGTCGTGGCCGACATCGAAGGGCGCGGCATGGTGCTGGACCTGGCGCATTCGTCGCCCCAAGTGGCCCGCGACGTGCTGGCGATGACGGACATGCCGGTGATTGTCAGCCACAGCGGCATTCACGGCTTTTGCCCGGTCAAACGCAACTTTCCCGACGATCTGATGCGCGAGATTGCGGCCACGGGCGGCGTGATCGGCATGGGATACTGGGCCGAAGTGGCCTGTAACGACATCACGCCCTCGGGCATTGCCAAGATGATCAAGGCCGGCATCGACACGGTGGGTGCGGATCACGTATCGCTGGGGTCGGATTTTGACGGATCGGTCGAAACCGCCTTTGACACATCCGAGCTGCCCGCACTGACCAGTGCCATGCTGGATGCGGGGATTTCCGAAGCCGACATTCGCAAGATCGCGGGCGAGAACATGCTGCGGGTGCTGCGCGCGCGGCTTAAATAACGAACCCTGTGGCGCGCACGCGGTCCAGGAACCGTGTGGCAAGCTGCGGTTCGGTGGTGCTGAGACAGTGGTGGGCAAAGTACCACCAGATGTATTTGTCATAGGCCCGCCGCGCCGGTTCGGCCCGCAGATGCGCGACCAGTTCGGCGCTGTCATGCGCTTGATCCGCGATATGGGCGAAATCGGCCTGACCGCACAGAATGACCGGCTTGCGGTGCAGATAGGCCTCGATCCCGACGGCAGAGTTGATGGTAACCACGCGGTCGCAGGCCGCGATGATGTCGTGAATGTTGCCGTCGCTGACCGTCACCCCCGGCATTTTCCGCAAACGCGCCCGCAGTTTCGGGTCGGTGTCACGCGGGTGCGGTTTGACCACGACGGGGCCACGGTCGGCGTCCAGCACCCCTTGCAGCATTTCCCAACGGTCCAGCCACATGGTTTCGCCCACTGTGCGATGTGCTTCGGACTGGAAAAACACCGCCGTGCCACCGTCGGGCAGGTCCGCTTCGTCTTGCGGCTGCTCATAACGCGAGGTGCGCGCGCCGACCAGCCGCGCCTTGAGCTTGCGAAAGAAGGCGCGCGCTTCTTCGGCCTCGATCCCTGCGGGGTTGAACGGCTGGTTGCCGATGGACGAAAAGGCGCGGATGCCGGTCGGGTCCATGTTCCAGAACGGATAGATATAGGCCACGCCCGCGTTCAGGATGCGCGGATGGGTGAACCGCCCGTGGTTGATGACGTGAAAGGCGGTGTCGGCCTCGACCTCGGCCATCACGGTGTCGCGGTCCAGTTCGACCACGTCAAAGGGGATTTTTAACGCCGTCAGCCCCTCGGTCAGACGCGCATAGAACGGCATCAGCCCGCCACCCAGCGGTCCCAGCCACGAGCGTGGCACATGAAAGACGATCCGGCTCATTCATCACCCGTTTGTTGTGGACCGGCAACGCCTTGCCGCTCGCTGCTTCTGTGCCAGCTTTGGCACATCTGGCAGGGCTTGGGATACATAAAAAATGCCCCACCCCTTGCGGGGCAGAGCATTGCATTTTTGGTCCATCGGACAGGATCAGGCCGTGGCCATCAGACCCTTTTCCTTGGCCAGATCGCGCATCCGCTTTTGCAGCTTTTCAAAGGCGCGCACCTCGATCTGGCGGATGCGTTCGCGGCTGACGTCATACTGGCCGGACAGGTCTTCCAGCGTGACGGTCTGGTCGGACAGGCGGCGTTGGGTCAGAATGTCCTTTTCGCGGTCATTCAGCACATCCAGCGCCTCGGCCAGCATTTCGCGGCGCACGGTCAGCTCGTCGCGTTCCTCGTAGTCGGCAGCCTGGTCGGCGTCTTCGTCTTCCAGCCAGTCCTGCCATTGCATCGTGCCTTCGCCTTCGGAGCCGACGGTGGCGTTCAGCGACGCATCCCCGCCCGACATCCGCCGGTTCATGCTGATCACCTCGTCCTCGGTCACGCCCAGGTCGGTGGCGATGCGCTTGACGTTTTCGGGGCGCAAATCGCCCTCTTCCAGCGCGCCGATGCGGGCCTTGGCCTTGCGCAGGTTAAAGAACAGTTTCTTCTGCGCCGATGTGGTGCCCAGTTTCACCAGGCTCCACGACCGCAGGATATATTCCTGGATCGAGGCGCGAATCCACCACATGGCATAGGTCGCGAGACGAAAGCCGCGTTCGGGGTCAAAGCGTTTAACCGCCTGCATCAGGCCCACGTTCGCCTCAGAGATCACCTCGGCTTGGGGCAGGCCGTAACCGCGGTAGCCCATGGCGATCTTGGCCGCCAGACGCAGGTGGCTGGTGACCATCTTGTGGGCGGCCTCTGTGTCCTGCTCTTCGACCCAGCGTTTGGCCAGCATGTATTCCTCTTCAGGCTCCAGCAAAGGGAACTTGCGGATTTCCTGCATATAGCGGTTCAGGCCGCCTTCCGGCGTCGGGGCCGGCAGATTTGCATAATTTGCCATCTCTGTCCTCTCTGCCCCATGTTTAGGGGCTTAACATCGATATGGGGGGTCCACAGGGCCATCGCAAGAGGCCGCTTCCCCATTTTCGCCACCCAGCATACACGAACCGTACAGCAATGTTAGCGCGTGACAGTGCGCTCACGCACACGTGTGCAGTCTGTTACACACGCTCTGCCACGCGGGTGTGAACAACACCTTAACGCGCGGGCCGTGTGTTTCCGTCGGTAAGGATGATAAAGCCTTAGGCCAAGGCGTCCAGCAGATCGGTCATATCGGCGGGCATATCGGCTTCGAACCGCATGTTTTCGCCGCTGACCGGGTGCACAAAGCCCAGAACCGCCGCGTGCAGCGCCTGCCGGTCGAACCCGTTCAGCGCCGCCAGAGCCGCATCGTTCAGCGCGCCCTTGGGCAGCTTGCGTTTGCCACCATAAACCGGATCGCCCACCAGCCCGTGACCGGCATGGGCCATATGAACGCGAATCTGGTGGGTGCGGCCGGTTTCCAGCCAGCATTCCATCAGCGCCAGCACGTCCGGCGTGCCGAATCGCTGGATCGTGCGCGCCCGTGTCACCGCGTGACGCCCACCCTGAAACAGGACCGCCTGCCGCTGGCGGTCGGTCTTGTGACGGGCAAGCTGGGTGGTCAGTTTCAGGATATTGCCCGGCTCGAACGACGCGCCCCTGATCCCGCGCAGGCGCGGGTCGTTGGCATCGGGCACACCGTAGACCAGCGCGCGGTAATAGCGTTCGACCGTGTGGGCGGCGAACTGGTCGGCCAGCCCGTGATGCGCGGCGTCGGATTTGGCCACCACCAGCAGGCCGCTGGTTTCCTTGTCGATGCGGTGCACGATGCCGGGGCGTTTGACCCCGCCCACGCCCGACAGGTTGTCACCGCAATGATGCATCAGCGCGTTCACCAGCGTGCCCGACGGCGTGCCGGGGGCCGGATGCACCACCATGCCCGCAGGTTTGTTCACCACCACCAGATCGTCGTCCTCGTAGATCACGACCAGCGGGATGTCTTCGGCGCCAATATGGCTTTCTGCGGCGACGGCCACGGTGATGATCACATCGGCGCCTTCGGCCACCTTGGCCTTGGGGTCGCGCACAACCGTGCCGTCCACCTGCACCGCGCCGTCCTCGATCAGCCGGCCCAGCCGTGTGCGCGACAGGGATGCATCCACTGGCACATCGCGCGCCAACGCCTTATCAAGACGTGCAGGCGGCGCTTCGCCCACCCGAAACCGAACGAGTTGATCTGACATGTCCAATCCTCACGACGCGCCCGATGGTCCCGAACCGCCTTACCTTAAAAACCTGCGCCGTCTGGTGACGCTTCTGACTGCCACAATGATCATCGGCATGGCCGCGATCTTTGTGCTGATGGCAATACGCCTCAATAGCCCGTCAACGCCGCCGCTGCCAGAGCGCATCACCCTGCCCGACGGCACGACCCCCACGGCGTTCGCCCAGACCCCGCAGTATATCGCCATCACGACGCCGACGCAGGTGCTGATCTACACGCCCGACGGTGCCACGCTAAGGCAAACCATCACGCTGGACTGATTTCTTTTGGCCAAAAATATCCTGGGGCCCGGGGCAAAGCCCCGAATGATGATCGGTCAGCAATAGTTGGGGGAGAATGGTACCACCTCCTGGTCTCGAACCAGGGACCTCTTGATCCACAATCAAGCGCTCTAACCAACTGAGCTAAGGCGGCACTGCGCGGTGATGTAACCAAGACGTTCCGCTTTGGCAAGGCCGATCAAAAACGAATTTCCCATTCCCTGCGCCCAAGTGGCCTTATCTGGCGCCTGGGCACGGAATCGCAACTCTGTCATGCTGGCATCGTGCCCCTGTCACGCTTGCCAATCAAGCCTGTCTTCGCTAGCACAGTCGCCTGACACAGCCGGAGGCCATCATGGGCATCAACAGCGAACGCGACATCGAAGCCAATCTGCAAATCGGTCCGACCGACAAGGGCATGGTCCGTCTGTTTGTCGAAGGTGGCGGTGCCGAAATTCCAATGGATTTCGAACCCGACGAGGCCCGCGAGATTGCCGAAGAGCTGATGGCCGCCGCCAAGGCTGCTGAGTCGATCAGGCGCTGAGACGGGCGCCGAGACGGGCGGGCCGTCAGGTCTGCGCTACGAACACCCCGTTGAAAAACCCGGCCACCGCCTGCGTGTCATCCAGCGGCAGCACGTCGGCCACGTATTGATCGGGTCGCACGATCACCACGCAGCCCGCGCTGCGGTCGATCCCACGCATGTCGAAAATGTCGCGGGACGGATCGGCGCAAAATACCTTTTCATAGTCGATCAGACCGAAACACCCCTTCTCGGGGCGCAGAATGGGCGGCATCTGCATCAGGTCCAGATCGCGGTGCCCCTGCTGCATCACGGCGCGCAGGTCCACCACCGCGTCCGCGTCCCCGTCGCCCCAAGTCTGCATGGCATCCTGTGCCCAAGTGCAAAAGCGGTGCAGCGCGCCGCCTTCGGCACCTGTGTCATCCGCACCGGCAAAGGCAAACAGCCGCCAACGTCCGTCAGCCGTGATCACATGGCCCAGCTCCATGGGCCGCGCGTCGCCCAGCCGCACCACCGGCGCGGAATGGAACCGTTGCCCCACTGTCAGCCCCGTCGCCAGTGCCTGATGCGCCCCGTCACCACAGATCGCCGAGGGACGGTAGTGCACGCCCATGCCGGCAGTGAACCGCCCTGCCTTGATGAACGTCTCTTGCAGCATTGACGCCTGCGCCGCGTTCCCCGGCTGAGGCGGGGCCGAGAAGATGCGGGCAAATGCGCGGTCAAAGTCGATCAGGTCCTGCGCCACCTGCTGGCGTTCGTCCGAATAGGTGCGCAACAGCCTGGCGTCGCTTTGCCCGCGCAGCACCGCCGCCAGCTTCCAGCCCAGATTGAACGTATCGCCCATGGACACGTTCATGCCCTGCCCCGCCTTGGGGCTGTGGGTGTGGCAGGCGTCTCCGGCGATGAAGATGTGGCCGCTGTCATCCTCGAACCGGTCGCACAGCCGCTGCCCGATGTCATAGACCGACCACCACGCCACGTCTTTCACATCCAGCGTATAGGGGTGCAAAATGCGCTCCGCCGCTGCGACCAGTTGGTCGATGGTGATGTTGCGTCCGGCCGCACGCTCGTCCGCGCCCAGCTTGTCCAGCTCGATATACATCCGCACCATATAGCCGCCTTCGCGCGGGATGATCAGCACGCTGCCCGCATTTGCCGACTGGATCACCGATTTCAGCCGCACGTCGGGAAAGTCTGTCACCGCCAGCACGTCCATCACGCCCCAGGCCTGATTGGCCGCAGCCCCGTCCAGCCTGCGCCCGATCTGGCGGCGCACGGTGCTGCGCGCGCCGTCGCAGCCCACGACATAGCGGGCCTGCAACACCTCGGGGCCATTGGGGCCGGTGAACTGCGCCGTGACCGGATGGGGGCCCGCGCCCACCTGCAAGCTGTGCAAGGCGCGTCCGTAATGCGGTTGCAGCCGCCGCGCGCCGTTGGCCATGCAGCGCAGGTAAAAGTCATGCACACGCGCCTGATTCAGAATCACATGCGGGAATTCGGACAGGCCCGGTTCTACATCGTCGATCTTTTGCGTGCGCGTGATGTGGGCGGGCTGATCGGGATCGGGTTTCCAGAAGGTCGTCTCGTTGACCCAATAGCCCTCGCGCAGCACGTCCTCGGCAAAGCCGAAGGTGTTGAACATCTCGATGCTGCGACAGGAAATCCCGTCGGCCTGCCCGACTTGCAAGGGGCCATCCTTTTGATCGGCAATCGCCACGGAAATATCGGGAAACTGCGCCATCTGCGCCGCCAGCGTCAGCCCCGCCGGACCGCAGCCGACGATCAGAACATCGACCTGTGCAGGCATCTGCGCCGGATCGTGGCTGGCGGTGGCCTGCGCCACATGCGGGTCGCCGCTGGTGTAGCCGTTCAGATGATATTGCATTGCCTGCCCCCCACGCCGGTCTTTGACCTACGCTAAAACGTCAGGCGGTCTGGCGGCCAGCGCAATCGGGTCTGTGTGCACTGGATTGCCTTAAAGCGGCAGCTTAACCGAAGCCCGAAACCCCCGCCGGGTCGCGCAACGCCTGCAACCGTCGCGCGGCGTGGGTGGCGAATTTCTGCACCATCACCTTGCGGCGTGCGGCGGGCAGCTTGTCCTCGGGGGCCATGCGGATCACCTCGGCATCATAGGCGTCGGCGATGATCAGGCCGCTTTCATCGGGCAGCAGGTCGGTGGGGAAATCCGCATCCACCGCCCAGAAGAAGCGGTCGCACCATTCAAGGTAACCCTGCCATTTGCTGTCGGTCATATAATCGGCGCGGCTGGATTTGCATTCGACCACCCAAATCTCGCCCTTGGGGCCCAGCGCCATCACATCCACCCGCAGGCCGCGTGTGGGCACCAGTTCCTCAACCGTGACCATGCCCAGCGCCGCCAGGTGCCGCGCCACGCCGCGCGCCAGTATCTGCCCCGGCGCCAGGGCGGTGATATCAGAGACCAGACTCATGGGCCGAAAATATGAACAATCCGTGAACATTTGCAACCCCCGCGCAGGAAAGCTTGGAAGACTGCGCGCCCGCATCTATGTTAAGTCCCGACACAAGCACGCCGGAAAGGCCCGCATGACATCTGATCGCCCCCTGACCGACGCCCAAGCGCGCGGCGTCCGCCACGCCCGCGAGTTGGAAACCCACCTGACATGGCTCGACACATTCTCTGGCACCGCGCTTGGCGTTCTGTCGGTGGCGTCGGGGATCTATACCTATCTTGGGGTGTCGTCGCTGCTGGATGACACCGGCGCGATGTCGGTCTTTGCCGCGATTGCCTATTCGGTGGCGGTGTCGGTGGGGATTTTCGTGTTCTGGTCCTACATGATGCGGCTGTTCCCGGCGGTGCGCAGCGCGCAGTCGCGTATCGGGCTGATGCTGGCCATGGCGCTGGGATCGCTGGCCATCGTGGCGATGTCGTCCTGGCTGAACGCGGCTGCGTTGGCCGGATCGGCGGCGGTCGAGCAGCACCTGGCCACCACGGTGCAGGACTATCAGACCGCACTGGAAGAAACCCACGAAATCGCGCTGAGCGCCCAAGGGTTGGAACGCGATGTCGCCCGCGTGCGTCAGTCGTTCGAGGATCTGTCCGAGCAAGAGGCCGCAGGTGCTTTGTCGGGGCTGGCCGGTCGTGGGGCTGTGTTTCGCGTGCTGCGTCAGAAATCGGCGGAACTGGCAGGGCTTGAGGCGCAGATTGCCACCCAGACCCCGCTGGTCAGCGCCGCCTTTGCCGAGGGCAATGCCATCCTGAGCCGGATGCGCGCCCTGACGGTCGAAGCCGGGCCGGTCGAGGCACGATCCGTCGAGTTTTCCGAGGCCACGGTGCGGCTGGCCGGGCTGATCGCGCAGTTGCGCCAGCTTTCCGTCGCGCCCCTGGTTGAACGCGCGGCGCAGGATCTGGCGGCGTCCGTCGTGCTGCCCGAACTGGACGGCAGTACCAGCCAGATCCGCACCGATCAGGCGTCTACCATCACCAGCGTTCTGGATGTGCTGGCCCAGCGCGCCGCGACGCTGGAACGCGCCGCTGCCGCCGTGATCGCACAGACACCGCCCCCCGATGTGACCTATACGCCGATTTCCTCGGCCGATGCGGTGATCTTGTATGCGCGCAACTTCATCCCCTCGTGGGCCGGTGCGATTGCCATCGACCTGTTGCCTGCGGTGCTGGTGTTCATCCTTGCCATCACCCACGCCGCCATCCGGCAGGGGCGCGAGGGGGCAGCCGTGGATGACACGATGACGCTGGCCGAGTTGCGCACCGCGCTGGGTGCGATCCGCGATGTGGAACTGGCGATGAACAATATGCCCGACACCTTGGACAAGGAGCTGCGGGACAAAGAGGCGCGCGAGAAAGCAGCACAGGACACCCCTGTGCGCACCCTGCCCGCGTCGCCTGCGAAACCGGACAGCGCCGCATGACCGAGGCCACCGCCTCGAAGTGGCCGTCGGTCAGCCGCATCCTTGCGGGGGTGCTGGTGTTCCAGCTTGGGTTGGGCCTGTTGCTGGTCATCGGCGACATGGCGGGCGCGGGGCTGTCGCTGCCCTCTTTTGGACCGAACCAGCCGCAGTTGACCGAACCGGTCAGCCCCGGCGACCAGCGCCGCACTTTTGACCCTGACCGCCCGCGTCCCGCAAACCCCACCAACCCGCTGCCGGGACGGCTGACGCTGACCGCACTTGAGGACAGCACCTATCGGCTGGAGGGCACGATCGCCCCCGATGACGCGGCCCGCATCACCGACCTGCTGGCCGAGGCCGACCCCGTGCCTGCGCGGCTGGTGCTGCAATCGCCGGGCGGTTCGGTGGCCGACGCGCTGGAACTGGGCCGCTACATACGCGCCAACGACATCGCCACCGAGATGCGCGCGGGCGAAGTGTGCTACTCCGCCTGCCCCTATGTCCTGGCCGCAGGCACCACACGCACCATCGCGGACACCGCCAGCGTCGGCGTGCACCAGCACTATTTCGGCCAAAGCACGATCCTGCCCGCGTCTTTCGCCGTCGAAGACATCCAGCGCGGACAGGGCGAGGTGATGATCTATCTTGATGAAATGGGCATCGACCCGCTGGTCATGCAGCACGCGCTGAGCACGCCCCCTGATGAAATCTATGTTTTGCTGCCCGAGGAGCTGGAACGCTACAACTTCATCGCAGAGGAATAGGCCTCATCTTGCCCAATAAGCTCCGGGGGAGGCCGAAGGCCAGCGGCAGAGCCCCCTAATAGAACTTGCACCGCCCCCAAGCCCCTTGCCAAGTGCCTGCGCGCACCCTACCTAAAGCAGTGGCGGGTTCTGCCCTTCTCGAAACGGTTACGTTCCAGTGGCCTTAAGCATTTCCGAGGGGACTGGCTCTGTTTGGACCCTGGTCCATTTACCTGGTGCCCACCTGTACATACAGGTCCTCGGGAACAAATTACCAACGGCTGCGGTGGTTCCCGCCACTTACCGCAAAATTGCACAGCAACGGCGCATCAGCGCCGATTGCATCGCACCTCCGCACGATTAGATTGTTGTTCAACAGCAGCCTTCAAAGGAGATCCCCATGTCCCTGCGCCCCACCCTAGAGACACGCCGCGCCCAGCCCACGCTGGAAGGGGCCGGTGTCAAACTGCACCGTGCTTTCGGCTTTCAGGACCCGTCCGAGCTGGACCCGTTCCTGTTGTTCGACGATTTCCGCAACGAACGCCCCGAGGATTTCGAAAAGGGGTTCCCATGGCACCCGCACCGCGGGATCGAGACGATCACTTATGTGCTGTCGGGCACGGTCGATCACGCCGACAGTCTGGGCAACACCGGATCGCTTGGCGCTGGTGACGTGCAATGGATGACCGCCGGTCGCGGTATCCTGCATCAGGAAATGCCACACGGGAACCAGCGCGGCCAGATGCACGGGTTTCAGTTGTGGGGCAACCTGCCCGCGTCGCAGAAGATGACCGCGCCGCGGTATCAGGACGTGACGGCGGCGGACATTCCCGAGGTGACCGACGATGACGGCACCACCGTGCGCGTGATCACCGGTGCGTTCTGGGGCAAGACAGGTCCCGTGGACGGCATTGCCGCCGATCCGCAATATCTGGACGTGACCATGCCTGCGGGCGTCAAGAAGACGTTCCACATCGACACCTATCGTCGTGCGTTCGCCTATATCTTTGACGGCAGCGCGGCCTTTGTCGATGCATCCGCGCCCTCAGGTGTTCTGTTGGAAAAAGAGATTGCGGGACAAGAGGTCAACATTCGGGATCTGTCCGGCGACCGCACGCTGGTGCGCTTTGGGTCGGGTGACGAGATTACGGTGCAGGCCGGCGAAAAGGGTGTGCGGTTCCTGCTGATCTCGGGCGCGCCGATCAACGAGCCTGTGGCGTGGCACGGGCCCATCGTGATGAACACCCAAGCCGAGTTACAACAAGCCATGCGCGATCTGCGCAACGGGACGTTTATCCAGCCTGCGCACTGAAATCACATGCCTGTGCGCCTGCTTTGGCGCGCAGGCACCCGCGTTCAGCGGTCAGGCGTGCCGCCCACCGACCGGCGCACCATGTCCCAGTATATATCCTGCACCTCGTCCAGCCGCAGCCGTCCGCCTGCGCGGAACCATGTGTTGACGCCTGTCAGCATGGCGATGACGGCCAGCGTCGCAATCTTGGGGTCGGGCACGGCAAACACGCCCGCCTGTGCGCCGCGCCGCAGGATCGCTTCCAGCCGGTCCTCGTACTGCCTGCGCAGCGCCTCGATGGCGGCGAAGTTGTCCGGTTCCAGATTGCGCAGTTCCATATAGGCGATGAACACCGCGTCGGGCCGGTCGTGGTGAAAGCCGATGTGAAAGCGCACGAAGCGTTCCAGTGCGGCCACCGCATCGCCGGTGTCCTGCGGTTGGGCGGCCAGCAATTCGATCAAATGGTCGCGCATCAGGTCGAACAGCAGCGTCTGCTTGTCGGGGGTATAGTTGTACAGCGCCCCCGCCTGCACCCCGACCTCGCCCGCGATCCGGCGCATCGACACGGCGGCATAGCCGTCACGGGCGAACAGGCGCAGGGCCGCGTCGCGCACCCTTGGGCCGGTGATGTCCGAATGTGATCCTGCTGTGCGTGCCATTTGCTTGGATTATCTGAACACCCGTTCAAAACCAAGTGCCTTGCGCCACGCGCACCGCTGGTGCATCAAGCTTGCAACAGATCATCACAGGCAGGTTCATGCGCCCCAGCCCTTTTTCAGCCCTGATCGCGCTCCAGTTGTTGCTGGTGGCGTGCACCCAGTTCCCCGAGCTGGACGCCGCCGTGTCCGAGCGTGCCAAAGCTGCGGATTACCCGGAGCTGGTCAATGTCGGCCCCATTCTGGCCCGCACCGCAGACACCGGCCCTGCCCCCGAAGTCCAGCAAAGCAATCTGGAAAGCCGCGTCGCCGCCCTGCGCAACCGCGCCGAGCGGTTGAAGCGCACCCGCGTCATCGACAGCCCCGCCCGCACGCGGCTGGACGAAAAGCCCGGCGCAAACGACTAATATCTTCTGTACCGGTTGAACAAGACGACGGCGTCCGAACAGAAATTGGCGCCGCCTTTGGGGGCGACGCCAGATCGGATGTAGCACAGCCGCTGGGATTGGTTTTACCCAACCCCGGGGGAATGTCAGAAACGATGGACGTAGGACAGGCCGACACTGATCGGATCAATCTTTGCCGTGCCGATCGCGGCACCGTTCAATCTCGCATCGGTTTCGATGTCCATGTACCGCACGTTCACACGCAATGCGCCGCGATCAGAGATCTGCCAATCTGCCCCCACGGTGGCGGCCAGCCCGAAACTGTCATCCAGTTTGAGATTGCCAAGGCCTGTCGTCTCTTCAAAGAAAGTGGTGTAGTTCAGACCGATGCCGAAGAAGGGTGTGATCTTGCCCTTTGTGGGCACGTGGTAGACCAACGAGATGGTGGGCGGCAGATGTTTGGTTGAGCCGATCTCGGTGCCGCCAAGGGAAATTCCATGCTCGAAAGGGGTCGCGGCCAAAAGCTCGATGCCGAGGTTATCGCGGATGAAATATTCACCGGTCAGCGAAAGTTGCGTGTCGTCGCCAAGTGTGGTCGCCGAACCTGCAAGAGTGCCGTTGTCGGATTTCGGGTTCACGTTGATGATCCCGATGCCGACGGTCCAGTCACCCTGCGATTGCGCCATGGCGGGCAAAGCGAACGTTGTGCCGAGCGTGCCGACAGCGAGAGCTGTCCTTAAAGCGTGGCTCACGATTTTCATTGGGTCGATCCTTTGTTTCTTCAGTGTGAGGGCAAGGTGTCACATCGGCTCGGCCCCGATACTGATCCAGATCAAATGAGCGGGCGATTTGTCCTTGAAAATGCAGGATAAATTTGCATACCAGCTATGCAATTCGTGCGAGGGACACGGCGCGTGAGACCTGCGGGGCGACTGCACTTGGGGACATGCGCCATGCCCAACGCAGCGGCGCATGCCCCCGCCGGGCAGTGAACACCTGTGTTCCAGCGTGGCGGGATAAGGTGTCGCTACGCCACCGGGGCGCCGGCGATCCTTATTGCTTTCGCGCAAGGCTGGAACGGTAACGCAGCATCAAACCCTGAAGCTTAACAGCCCGGCTAACCGCCGCGTGTCCGACAGGGCGGACAGGCGGCTGGCGTATTTCTTGCAGCAGCCCACCGCAGCGCCATGTTGCGTGCCCGTCGCGAACGGGGTAGATGCGCAAAAAACGCCACGCATGTATAAGGAAACATCCCATGTCCCAGCCCCTTCGTCTTGGTATTGCCGGTCTGGGCACGGTCGGCATGGGTGTCGTCAAGATTGTGCGCCAGCAGGCGGCGCTGCTGTCGGCCCGCACCGGTCGTGACATCACCATTTCCGCCGTGTCGGCGCGGTCAAAGGACAAGGATCGCGGCATCAGCCTTTCGGACTATGCGTGGGAAACCGACCCGGTGGCTTTGGCCAAGCGCGACGATGTGGACGTGTTCGTGGAACTGATGGGCGGCGAAGACGGCCCTGCCAAGGACGCGACCGAAGCCGCCCTTGCCGCAGGCAAGCACGTGATCACCGCCAACAAGGCGATGCTGGCGATGCACGGGCAGGCGCTGGCCGAACAGGCCGAAGCGGCCCAGCGGTCGCTGCGGTTTGAAGCCGCCGTTGCCGGTGGTATCCCTGTGATCAAGGTGCTGACCGAAGGACTGGCGGGCAACGGCATCACCCGCGTGATGGGCGTGATGAACGGGTCGTGCAACTATATCCTGACGCGGATGGAAACCGCCGGCCTGAGCTATCAGGACGTGTTCGCCGAAGCGGACGGCCTGGGGTATCTTGAGGCCGACCCGCAACTGGACGTGGGCGGTATTGATGCGGCGCACAAGCTGGCGATCCTGTCGTCGATCGCATTCGGCACCCGTGTCGATTTTGCGGGGATCGAGCTGGAAGGCATCGAGCGCATCAGCATCGAAGACATCCGCGCCGCCGCCGACATGGGCTTCAAGATCAAGCTTTTGGGCGTCGCGCAAAAGACCGGCCGCGGGCTGGAACAGCGGATGCAGCCGTGCCTGGTGCCCGACACCTCGCCGCTGGGCCAGTTGCAGGGCGGCACCAACATGATCGTGCTGGAAGGCGACGCAGTCGAGCAGATCGTGCTGCGCGGTCCCGGTGCCGGTGCAGGCCCCACCGCCAGTGCGGTGATGTCCGATGTCTGCGACATTGCGCGCGGGCTGTCGCTGCCGGTCTTTGGCCAGCCCGCCACCACGCTTGAGGCGGCCAAGCCGGCGCTGTCGGTGCTGCCTGCGCCCTATTACCTGCGCATGGGTCTGGTCGACAAACCCGGCGCGCTGGCGAAAGTCGCCGCCGCATTGGGCGAGGCCGGTGTCAGCATCGAGCGGATGCGCCAGTATGGTCACGCCGATCTGGAAGCGGCCCAGGTGCTGATCGTCACCCACAAGACCACCCGCGCCAGCCTGGACGTGGCCATTGAGGCCATGGAAGGCACCGGCGTGCTGGCGCAGGCCCCTGTCGCGCTGCGCATCGAACACCTGTAAAGTTGCGCCACTGCGCACCAACCGCTACACGTTTTTCAACATAAATTCATAAGGACCACCCCCATGACTGACGCCGCAAAATTTCAAGACCGTATGTTGTCACTGGGCCTTGCACGGGTATCCGAAGCGGCGGCGCTGGCGTCAGCCAAGCTGATCGGCCACGGCGACGAAAAAGCCGCCGACCAGGCGGCGGTGAACGCCATGCGCGAACAGTTGAACCTGCTGGACATCGCGGGCGTGGTGGTGATTGGCGAAGGCGAGCGCGACGAAGCACCGATGCTGTTCATCGGGGAAGAGGTTGGCACCGGCAACGGCCCCGGCGTGGACATCGCGCTGGACCCGCTGGAAGGCACCACGCTGACCGCCAAGGACATGCCCAACGCGCTGACCGTGATTGCCATGGGGCCGCGCGGGTCGATGCTGCACGCGCCTGACGTTTATATGGAAAAGCTGGCCATCGGTCCGGGCTTTGCCCCCGACACGGTCACCCTGGCGATGACCCCCGGCGAACGGGTCAAGGCGCTGGCCAAGGCCAAGGGCTGTGACACATCCGACATCACCGTGTGCATTCTGGAGCGTCCGCGCCATGCCGACATGATCGCAGATGTGCGCGCCACCGGTGCCGCGATTCGCCTGATCACCGACGGCGATGTGGCGGGTGTGATGCATTGCGCCGACCCGGACACCGGCATCGACATGTACATGGGCGACGGTGGCGCGCCCGAGGGCGTGCTGGCCGCTGCTGCGTTGAAATGCATGGGCGGGCAGATTTACGGCCGCCTGCTGTTCCGCAACGACGACGAAAAGGGCCGCGCGGCCAAGGCGGGCATCACCGATCTGGACCGCATCTATACCCGCGACGAAATGGTCACCGACGACGTGATCTTTGCCGCGACCGGCGTCACCTCGGGGTCGTTGCTGCAAGCGGTACAGCGCGAACCCGGCTGGCTGACCTGCGAGACCTTGCTGATGCGGTCGCGCACCGGATCAGTGCGGCGGATGCAGTATCGCACGCCGGTCTAAGGCTGTTTTCGCTTCGGAGACTGAGGCCGGCCGGCCCTCCGGGGGGAGTTTGTTTGGCAAGATGAAGATGGGGATGTGGCCATGTACCTAGGCGTTGAGACATCTCTGACGGGCCGCCGCTGGGTCGGGCCCGCTGTCGAAGTGCAGCGGGCGGCGGACCTGATCGTGCAGCAAAAGGGGCTGCCCGCGCCCGTGGCACAAGTGCTGGCGCGGCGCGGTGTGGCGGTGGAAGAGACGGAGGCGTTTCTGGCCCCAGCCCTGCGCGACCTGCTGCCTGATCCGCGCCTGCTGAAAGACATGGAAAAGGCGGCGACACGCGTGCTGGACGCCGTGGCGCGGCGCGAGCGGATCGCGATTTTTGCCGATTATGACGTGGACGGCGGGACGTCCGCCGCGCTGTTGCTGGACTGGCTGCGGCAACTGGGGCTGCGGGCGACGCTGTATGTGCCCGACCGCATCGACGAAGGCTATGGCCCCAATGACGCGGCGATGGCGGAACTGGCGGCGGCGCATGACCTGATTGTTTGCGTCGATTGCGGGACGCTGTCGCACGGGCCGATTGCGGCCGCCGTGGGCGCGGATGTGGTTGTGCTGGATCACCACCTGGGCGGCGAGACGTTGCCCGATGCGGTGGCGGTGGTGAACCCCAACCGGCAGGACGAGAATGGCGATCTGGGCCATCTGTGCGCCGCTGGCGTGGTGTTTCTGATGCTGGTCGAATGTGGCCGCCAGATGCGCGGTGCGGGCCAGACGGGGCCGGACCTGATGCGGATGCTGGATCTGGTGGCGCTGGCCACGGTGGCGGATGTGGCGCCGCTGATCGGGGTCAACCGTGCCTTTGTGCGCCAGGGCCTGCGGGTGATGGCCGCGCGCGACCGTCCGGGCCTTGCCGCACTGGCCGATGTGGCGCGGCTGGACACGGCGCCTGCGGCCTATCACCTGGGTTACCTGCTGGGGCCGCGCATCAATGCGGGCGGGCGGATCGGTCAGGCCGATCTGGGCGCGCGCCTGCTGGCCACCACCGACCCGCACGAGGCCGCAGCGATGGCCGAAAAGCTGGACATGCTGAACACCGAACGCCGCGACATCGAGGCGGCGGTGCGTGCGTCGGCCATGGCGCAGGCCGAGGAGCGCGGCTTTGACGCGCCGCTGGCCTGGGCGGCGGGCGACGGCTGGCATCCCGGTGTGGTGGGCATTGTCGCGGCACGACTGAAAGAGGCGTCGAATCGCCCCGCCGTGGTGATCGGCATCGAGGATGGCATGGGCAAGGGATCGGGGCGGTCGGTCACCGGCATTGATCTGGGCGCTGCAATCCAGCGGCTGGCCGCCGAAGGGCTGCTGATCAAGGGCGGCGGGCACAAGATGGCCGCGGGGCTGACCGCGCGTGCGGAAATGATTCCCGAGGCCATGGAACGGCTGGGCGTCTTGCTGGCCAAACAGGGTGCGGACCGCATCGGCGTGGCCGACCTGCGGCTGGACGGCACGATGATGCCCGGCGCGGCGCAGGTCGAGCTGGCCGAGATGATCGAACAGGCAGGCCCCTTTGGCGCCGCCGCCCCCGGTCCGCGCTATGCCTTTGCCGATATGCAGATATTCCACGCCAAACGGGTGGGCGAAAACCACCTGAAGCTGAGCTTTGGCGACATGGGCGGCGCGCGCATGGATGCGATCTGTTTCGGGGCCTATGACGGCCCGCTTGGCCCCCGTCTGGAACAACACGGCGGCGCGCGCTTTCATCTGGCGGGGCGTTTGGACATCAACACCTTTCGTGGACGGCAAAGCGTGCAGTTGCGTCTGGAGGACGCGGCAGAGGCCGGATAAGAAATTTGTCCAAGAACTGCATTTTTGGTCTTGCGCCCTGCGGCGCGATTGCATAATCAGCCCCTCACAAGACAGTGGCCCGTTCGTCTATCGGTTAGGACGTCAGGTTTTCAACCTGAAAAGAGGGGTTCGACTCCCCTACGGGCTGCCACTTGTTTTTCCCTTCATCTACAAGACAAACGGCTGCAACATGGCCGTTACCCCGCCTGTCGGGTGGTCGCATCCGCGCTGTCCAGACCGCGCCGCAAGTCGGGGCTGTAGAATGTCTGGCGCCCCCGCCCCGCCCGTTTCGAGGCATAAAGCGCCACGTCCACGTCATCGAGCAGGCTGCGCAGGTCCGCGTCCGATCCCGGTTCATAAAACACGGTGCCAATGCTGGCCGAAATGCAGCAATCGTTGCCCTCGAAGGGCATCGGCACCTCTAGCCGTTTGATCAGGCGGGTGCCGATGCGGCGCAGGGCCGATATTTCGCGCACCTCGGGCAGCACGATCACGAACTCGTCGCCGCCCAGCCGTGCCACGGTATCCTCGCTGCGGGTTTCGTCGACCATGATGCGTGCGACGGTTTGCAGCACATGGTCGCCTGCCGCATGGCCCAGCGTGTCGTTGACCAGTTTGAAGAAATCCAGATCCAGTTGCATCAGCGCAAACTGCGTGCCGCGTTCCAGCGCGCGGGCCATGACGTGATCCATCGCGCGGCGGTTTTTCAGCCCCGTCAGCGTATCGGTGAACGCCTGTTCCTCGGCGGCGATCATCGCGCCCTGCAAGCGCTGGTTCAGCTTGCGCCAGGCTTCCATCGCGGTCGATTTCGCCTCGACCAGATAGAGCATTTCGGTGGCCAGATCGGTGGGCGCAAAATCGGCATGGGTCAGGTCGTATTGGCGCACCCCGTCGACCACCGAGATGCCAAAGGACAGGTTCACGATGATCATCCCGTCCTGCCCGCTTTCGACGGCCACGCCCTTGAGTTCGGTGACCGGGGTGTCGCGCAGTTGCAGGTGCAGCTTGATGCCTGCGCTTTCGCGCAATGTGGCGATGCTGGTCACTGTGCGGGGTCGTTTGAGCGCGAACACCTCGAGAAAACGCGCGCCGATCCAGTCCAGATCGGGCCGCAATTTGCGCAAGGTTGCCCCCACGTGGGTGATATGTCCGGTGTGGTTGATCATCACATGCATCGGGCACAGCACGTCCAGCACGGCGGGATTGGCTGTCGGGTCGGTCATGGCGCTGCCCCCAGCGCAAAACGGCGTCCTTCGGCAAATTCGGTTTCCACCAGCCGGATCGATACGGTTTCCATGCCGGTTGTGCCGCCTTCGTATTCCAGCAAGGCCAGCACGCCATAGTCGTCGGCCATGGTGCGCAACAGCCCCATCATCACGTGGCCAAAGCTGGGGATCGCCGTCCCGCAGATCAGACTGAAATGCGTGGCGGTGTATTCGTGCAGTTCGATGTGCGGCAGGATCAGGTCGCTGACCGCCAGCCGCGCGCGGTCTTGCAGGTCGTCCAGCGAATGCAGCAGTTCCACAAAGGACACGCCGCCAAAACGCATCAGGCGCCGCAGCCCTTCGGTGTTGGGGTGGCTGACCAGATAGGTGCCCACGTCTTCCATCAGGTCGGCTTCAGAGCGGTTCAGAACCTCGCCCACCGCCGCGATCACCTGCGGGGCCAATGCGTCGTCATAGATCAGCATCGGTTCAAATTCGACAAAGCCCAGATCGGCCAGCGATGCGGCCTGGGACCACTTTTCAGGACCGTAGCTGTCGGTGACAAAACATTCGATCGCGCGATAAATTAGCCCATGCATGACGGTCTCTTTCCCATTCCCGCGGCCTTTATGCCGGACAAGTGTTAAGATGCCGCAAATAGTTAAGAATTGACCTAGTTTGGCAGGGGTTCGCGGGCGGAAGCGATCAAAAGTCAGTGGGCGCGCTGCCTTCGGATTTGCGCCGAGGCGCGGTCGAGTTGATGTTGGTAAACACCTTGGGCTGGCCGCGCGGGCTACCGTTCCGTTTGTGACCCGATACGTCGTTTTAGAAGGGGTGCCTCAGGCCTGATCGTCCAGCCAGGCGGGCAAATGGCCGATGTCGGCCAGAACCACGTCGGCCAAGGGCGCAAGCGTTTCGGCCATCGCCAGTCCCGTCAGCACGGCCACGGTGCGCATCCCGGCGGCGCGGCCCGCGTGCAGATCATGGGTGCTGTCGCCGACCATCACCACGGCCTGCGGTTCCAGCCCAGTCGCCGCGCAAAAGGCCAGCAATTGCCCCGGCGCGGGCTTGCCGCCGTGGCCGCTGTCAAAGCCTGCGATGAAGTCGAAATAGCTTGCCACGCCCGCGCCCGTCAGATGGGCAAGTGCCGGCGCCTGTGCGTCGTTGGTCGCCACGCCCAGTTTAAGGCCACGGTCGCGTAAGGCGGTCAGCAAAGGTGTTAACGGCACGGCTTCGGCCTGGGGGGCCTTTTCGGCCTCTTCGTTCAGCATGGCCAGCAAGGCGGGCTTGGTCATGTCGGGAAAATGCGGGGCCAAGGCGGTGGCGACTTCGCCCGCAGTGCCTGCGATCACGATGCTGTCACGGGAGAAGCTGCGGGTTTGCAGGTCAAATCCGATGACGGCCCCCGCTTGCGTGGCACGGGTCCGATCGCCGTTGCAGGCGCGCAACAGGAACGCCTGGGCCCATGCCTCCCAGGTTGCGGCGAAATCGAACAGGGTGCCGTCCTTGTCGAAAATGATGCCTTTGACCGCACTCATGTCCAGTTCACCTGTTCGCCACCGGGAAGGGCCGCGCGCGCTCGCATCGGCGCGTCATAGGACAGGCCCACGCTGTCGCAAAAGGCCACGACCCAAATGTCGTCCATCATCACGAAATCCAGAACCGACCCCAGAAAGGCGGGATCGGTCGCCCCGTTGCGCAGGTCATCTGCGCCCGCGCCGCTGGCCCCCTGAAACACCGGCAACAGGTCCTCGTTGCCCGCCAGCCATGCCAGCGCCTGCAGGGCGACGGTTTCAGCGGAATTTGGCTTGGTCATCTTCGTTCACCCAGTTTTGAGGCCAATTTGAAATACTTTCTTAACCATTTGGGCAGAGAAAGGAATGACCACTAAAACGAATGTATGAATTTCATCAGAGAGGCATCAAGATGTATGCCAAGATCCTAATCGTGGACGCGATTGCGACCAACCGGATCGTGCTGAAGGTTAAACTTGCAGCCGCGCAGTACTACGTGATGCAGGCCAGTTCAGTGGCCGAAGCTGTGCGTCAGGCTGCGGATACGCCGCCTGATCTGGTGATCTGCGCCGTGGCCCTGCCCGATGGCACGGCCGTCGATCTGGTCCGCCGGTTGCAAGAGACGGGCGCAAACAGTGCCGCGCCGGTGATGGCCGTGGCCCCGGGCATCAGCGCCACCGCGCGGCTGGATCTGCTGGACGCCGGGGTCGAGGATGTGGTGATGGACATCTATCACGACGGGTTGTTGCTGGCACGGGTGCGCAGCATGTTGCGCGCCCACAACGCGGCCACCGAATGGCAGATCCGCGATGACACCACCCGCGCGCTTGGTTTTGCCGAAGGTACGCAACAGTTCGCAGGGGTGCCCGACATCACCGTGGTCAGCACCAATCCGACGCTGAGTGCGCGTGCGATTGTCGACATGCGCGCGCTGATTGCGGCACGTCTGACCTCAAGCCTGCCGGACAAGGCGCTGAACCCCCACAACCACACCACGACGAATGCAGATACACGCAACACCGATGTGTTTATCCTGTTCGCCGATACGGCCAACGCCGAGCAGATGCTATCCCTGCTGTCGTCGATCCGGTCACATCCTGCAACACGGCACAGCGCGATCCTGTTTCTGTATCCCGAAGATGCGCCGACGCTGGCCGCTCGTGCGCTGGATCTGGGGGTCAGCGCAGTGACCTATACCCAAACCGACCCGCGCGAACTGGCGATGCGGGTGCGCAAACTGATGCTGCGCAAACAGCTTGCCGATCAGTTGCGCGCGACCGTGCGCACCGGGCTTAAGGCTGCGGTCTGCGATCCGCTGACCGGCCTGCACAACCGCCGCTATGCGATGCCACATCTGGCGCGACTGGCCCAGCGGGCCGGAACCGCTGGCCGCCCTTTTGCCTTGATGCTGGCCGATCTGGACCACTTCAAAAGCGTCAACGACATCTACGGCCACGCCACCGGCGACGCCGTTCTGGTCGAGACCGCCCGCCGTTTGCGCGAAAACCTGCGTGCGGTCGATCTGGTGGCCCGCGTCGGAGGCGAGGAATTTCTGATTGTGCTGCCGGGGGTTGGGCTGGGCGATGCCCGGCGCGCGGCGCGGCGCATCTGCCGTCACATCGGCAATACGCCCTTTGACACGAGCGGGGCAAAGCCACCGATCAAGGTCACTGTCAGCATCGGGCTGGCCATTGGCGGAATGCCCAGCGATGCGGCGCTGGCCGCCGAGGACCCGGATGCGGCTGCGCGGGTGCTGATGGAACGCGCGGACAAGGCGCTGTATGCAGCAAAAGTCAAAGGACGCAACTGCGTGACGCTCGACCGTCCGGCGGCCTGAGAAGGGCGCCTGGGAGGGAACACTGCCAGAGGCAAATCACTCTTTCGGCGGTTTGCCCTTCTTGTCCTTGCCGCGCCGCATCACTTCGCTGACACTATCGGCATAGGCGACGCGATCTTCAGGCGACATGGCCGCGACATGGGCCAGCCACGCCCTGTGCGCCGCAGTCTGCACAGCCAGTGCGGCCGCGTTCTGCCGGTCCAGAATGGTCTGAACCTGTGCGGGGTCGAACGGTTCGGCCTTCAGCGCCTCGATCATTTCAGCATAAAGCGCGCGGCGGGCCTGGCGGCTGGTGGTGTCCTTGGGAAGCTGGTCGCGCACGGCGTGAAAAATCTCGCGTTGCGCATCGCGGGGCAAGGCACGGACGTAAGGTGTGGCATAGCTGATCATCCCGCCCCCCCGCGACGGCGGTCCGCCAAAGCGTGCAAAAGTACCGGCCAGCACACCCACAACCGCAAGGTTCAAGGCCAGCGAAACGCCAAAGGCGATGCGCATCCAGCGTGGGGCGCGGGCACGTTGGGTTTTTGCGACATCATCCATCAATATCCGCTCCTTCATCCGCGACCCATCCATAGGCCGTAATCTCGGCCGGGTCAGTTGTTTCGTCGACCTGATCCGCAACCAGCAAGGTCAATGCGGCCTGCGGCAGGTATTGCGGCGGGCTAAGCCCGATCCAGAAGCCGGCACAGGTGGCCGCCACCAATCCGCCGACGCTTTGCCAGCCGCCCAGCAGTCCTGCCAGCCAGCCGCGCCGGGGCGCAGCCGCCGCCACGCCGCCCGGTCCGGGCTGCATCGCCAAACCATCGGTCAGCACCCGCGCCATAAGCGCATCAGGCACCTGCGGAGTGCCTGCGTCTTGCAGCCACGCATCCAGTGCTGCATCGGTCGTATCGTGCCTATCAGCCGTCATCGGAGTATCCCAACGCTTGTTTCTGCGGCGCCAGTGCCGCCTTGAGTGCCCGTTTCCCCCGTGCGGTCAGGCTTTCCACCGCTTCGACGCCCACGTCCAGAATGTCGGCAATCTCGGGGTTCGCCAAGCCTTCGATGTGGCGCAGGACCACCGCTTGACGTTGTCGTTCCGGCAAGGTCTGCAAGGCTTGCGTCAGCGCGTCCATGCGGGCGCGGGTCTGCATTTGCCCTTCGACGCCGGGCGCCGGATCGGCGGGTTCTGCAATGTCGTCCAGCGCAGGGCCGCCACGCCGTTTGCGCAGACGGTCGGTGCACAGGTTGGCCGTGACACGGTAAAGCCAGGTGGAGACCTGTGCGCGGTCGGCCTCCCATTTCGGGGCGATCTTCCACAGGCGCAGCATCGCATCCTGCGCCACATCCTCGGCTTCGGCGCGGTCGCCCAGAACCCGAAAGGCATGGCCGAACACCCGCGGCGTAAACCGCAGGGTCAACGCACGTGTCGCCGCCGCATCGCCACGCGCATAGCGCGCCAAAAGCGTGGCGTCGTCGGTTTCGGTGTCCTGATCCAGGGGCATATCCATTCCGGTCTGGCGTAGTGAAATGCGGCCCGCCACACAAGATGCGGCGGACCTGCGGCGTTATGGATCAGTTTTTCGCGGGCTTCTCGCCCTTGGGACCGTGGCCCTTGCGCATGTGCTGTTCCATTTTCTTGGTCATCTCGGTGAATTCGGCCTCGGAAATACCACCGCTTTTGTCGGCATCCGCACGTTCGAACATTTTCGCGGCGCGGTCGCCCTTGGGCTTCATTTCATCCAGGCTCAGCTTGCCGTCCTTGTCCGCGTCCATGCGTTCGACCATGCGGGCGTGGCGTTCCTTGGCGCGGGCTGTGGCGGCTGCCACGGCTTCATCTTCGCTGAAGAAACCATCGCTGTCGGTGTCGATTTTGGCCATCCGGGCCTCTCCACGGGCTTGCATCTCTTCCATTGTGATCTGGCCATCGGCGTTGGCGTCCAGATCGGAAAAGCTGGGGCGCATGTGGTGGTCAGCGCCTGCGCGCTCGGCCAGAACGGTTGTGCCTGTGATCGAAACGGCTGCACCGATGACGGCGGCGATGAATGTTGTATGTTTCATAAGCTCTTACTCCGGTTTCTTATTCAGGCGCGGCGCTGTTCGCCGCCCCTTGTGCACAGTAAAACGGGGCAGCATGTGCTTTCCGTCGGAAAAAGTTCACACGCTTTGAACCACGCGCAATGCGCTTAATTCCAACCCGATGCGCGACATCCCGACGCAAGGACAAAAGGTGACATTTCAATTCAGCCGCCGATGCACCATCTTCGACACAACAGACAGGACGCCCCATGCGCGATGACCCTCAAATGGCTGAACACAAAATGACCGACACCACCGTGAACGAACCACAAGCCGCGACCGAGCAAAAAGCATTTCCCGCCATGCTGCGCGGCTGGCGCAACCGTTGTCCCAATTGCGGACAGGGCCGCCTGTTGAAAGGATACCTGAAGGTTTCGCCCTGCTGCACGGTCTGCCGTCAGGACCTGACGCAGTTCAAAGCCGAGGACGGCCCGGCCTATCTGACCATCCTGATCGTCGGCCACCTGATGGCGCCGTTGCTGCATATCGCCTTTGTGACGTGGCGTCCTGAGCCTTTGGTGCTTTTTACGATCTTTGCGGTTGGCTGTGTCGCCTTGTCGCTTTACCTTCTGCCCAGACTGAAGGGGGCCATTGTCGGCTTCAAATGGGCCCGCAAGATGACCGAGGATGCCACACCGGCCTAATCACGTCCTTGCGCGGCCTGTCTCAAGAGGGCCGAAGATGACCGCCGAAGCAAAAATTGACAAAAGCCAGATTCGCCACGCCGCGACCGTGATCGTGCTGCGCGACCGCTGGACCAGCCCGCGCATCCTGATGGGGCAGCGTGGGGCCAAGGCGGTGTTCATGCCGAACAAGTTCGTGTTTCCGGGTGGTGCGGTTGATCCGGGCGATTATCACGTGCCTCTGGCCGGTGCCCTGCCCGACGGTTGCGCCGCGCGCATCGCCGAGGACAGCGCGCCCGATATGGCCCACGCCCTGTCTGTCGCCGCCGTGCGGGAATTGTTCGAGGAAACCGGTCAGGTTCTGGGCCAGCCCGGCGATTGGGACGCCCCAGTGCCCGACGATTGGACCGACTTTGCCGCCACCGGCCACGTGCCCCATGCCTCGGCTTTGCAATTCGTGTTCCGTGCCATCACCCCGCCGGGCCGCCCGCGCCGGTTCGATGCGCGGTTCTTTCTGGTGGATGCCGACACGCTGGTCACCGACCCCGACGATTTCTCGGCCGCCTCGGACGAGCTGTCGCATCTGCAATGGGTCGGGCTGGACGATGTGCGCAGTTTCGACATGCCGTTCATCACCGAGGTGGTGCTGAGCGAGGTGCAGAAACGCGCGCAGTCGGTCGAGCCGCCGGAAAGCGTGCCCTTCTTCAAGAACAACGAGGAAGAGAACCTGTTTTTGCGTCTGCGCGGGCATCTGCCCACCGACTAGGGTCAGATCACCAGCACCAGTGTCAGGATCGACGCGCCCAGCACCGCCATACCCACCCATTCGCGCAGGCTGACCCGTTCGCGGAAGAACAGGACCGTGGCCATCAGGCTGAAGATCAGCTCGACCTGTCCCAGAGCGTTCACATAGGCCACGTTCTGCAAGGTAAAGGCGGTGAACCAGCAGAACGACCCCAGCAGTGATGTCAGGCCGATCCACACCGCCACCCGGCGTGCGCGCCAGACGGCTGTCATCTGGCCCGCTTCGCGCAGGCGCAACCAGATCGCCATGCCACCAAGCTGCATCGCGGTCACGCAGGCCAGCGTCAGCCCGGCCCGCGCCAGCGGGTCGTCCAGCGGCAATTGCAGCGACGCGCCGCGATAGCACACGCCCGAGACGGCAAAGAGGATACCCGACAGCAACCCAAGCCCCGCCGCCCGGTTCGCCAGATCGCGCAGCCCCCAACGCACCAGATCCGGCGGGGCAGACAGCAGCAAAACGCCGAACAGTCCCAGCGCAATCGCACCGAACCCCGGCAGGCTCACGCCCTCGCCCAGCAGCACCCAGCCCACCAGAACGGTCTGGATCACTTCGGTTTTCTTGAATGTGATCCCAACCGCGAAATTGCGCGCCTTGAACAACAGCACCACGCAGACCGTCGCCAGCACCTGTGCCAGCCCGCCAAAAGCGCCATAAAGCCAAAAGGCCGCCGTCAGCGGTGGCCGTTCCTGTCCCGTGATCTGGAAATAGGCATAGGCCAGCACGGCAACCAACGGTGCGGAATACAGGAACCGTGCAAAAGTCGCCCCCGCCGCCGACAGCTGTGTCGTCGCCAGCTTTTTTTGCAGCACGAAACGCAGCGTCTGGAAAAACGCGGCGGCAAGGGTGATGGGAATCCAAAGGCTCATGCCCCGTCTTGCCGCGAATTCAGCGCCCGCGCCAGAGAAGAAGCGTTGCCGGCTTTTAGAAGTCCGGCGCCCGCCCCCTTTGCCTGATCAGATCTGCGGGTTGGGATTCTCTGTATGCCCGTCCACGGCAATCGCCTGTCCCGACACCATCCGCGCCGCGTCTGAGCCCAAGAAAACCGCCATATCGGCGATGTCGCGCGCCTCGACAAAGGATCGCATCGACGTGCCCGCGGCGTAGCCTGCGTAAACCTGATCGCGGGTCATATCCTTGGCCTCGGCCTCGCGCTCCAGCACGCCCTCCATGCGCGGACCCTCGACGCTGCCCGGACAGATCGCGTTGCAGCGCACGCCGAACGGCCCCAGCTCCATCGCCAGCGTTTTCATCAGGCCGATCACGCCCCATTTCGCCGCCGCATAGGGTGTACGATAAGGATAACCATGTTGCCCGGCGGTCGACGATGTCAGAATGATCGACCCGCGCCGTGCCTTTTTCATCAGCGGGGCCGCGTATTTTGCCGCCAGGAACGCGCCTTCAAGATTGACACTCAGGCAGGCGCGCCAGTCGTCCAGCGCCACGTCCTCGACCGCAGCCGTGGGGCCCGCGATACCGGCATTGGCACACACCACATCGACGGTGCCGATCCGGTCGAACACCTCGCGCATGTGGCCTTCGTCCGCGACATTGGCGCCGATGCCGGTCCAGTCTTCGGGAATATCCGCCAACGCCGAACTGTCCAGATCGGTCACCCACACATCAAAGCCAGCGACGTCAAACGCCTCGGCCATCGCGCGACCGATGCCGCGCGCCCCTGCGGTGATCAGAACGCGTCTCACGGTCGCTGCCCCACGGCGCGGCCCATGCCTGCGGGCGCATCCAGTGCCGCGTGGGCGGTTGCGACGCGTTCAAGTGCTGCAAGGATATGCGGCGCAGGGTCGGACGGGCGGCGGGTTTCCAGGCTGACATGCAGCAGGAAATGCTCGCCCGTGGCCAACAGCGTTTCGCCTGCGTACATCTCGTGGAACAGATGCAGCTTCTTGCCCGCCCCCGACAGCACCTGCGTGCGCACGTCAATCACGGTCCCTGCCAGCGCCTCGTTCACGTGGCGAATGTGCGTCTCGGCGGTGAAATAGCTGCCGCCCGCGCTGATGTAGTCCGCATCGCACCCGATCATCTCCATGAACCGGTCGGTGGCATCGCAGAAGGCTTGCAGGTATTTCGCCTCGTTCATGTGGCCGTTGTAATCGGTCCAGTCCAACGGCACGGCGCGATGCACAGTCAGCAGCGGCGCCGACACATCGTCCAGATCGTCCACCCGCGCGCCCAAGGGCGCACCGGCGCGCAGCGTCGCCTCATGTGCGTTCATCAATGCACCCGCACCCCAATCCTGCGCCTTCAGCGCGCGCATCATCGCCACAAGGTTGGTGTCACGAATGCGTTCCAGTTCCCGGATCGAATAAGCGCCAGACTGTTCGTCGGACTGGCCCGCGATCAGGTCCACCAGCTCGTCGGTGAATTCGGGCACATCCATCAGCTTGGTCCACGGCCATTTCAGCGCGGGGCCGAATTGCGCCATGAAATGCTTCATCCCCGCCTCGCCGCCCGCGACGCGGTAGGTTTCGAACAGGCCCATCTGCGCCCAGCGGATGCCAAAGCCATAGCGGATCGCATTGTCGATTTCTTCGGTGGTGGCCACGCCGTCCTTGACCAGCCACAGCGCCTCGCGCCAGACCGCTTCAAGGAAACGGTCCGCGATATGTGCGTCAATCTCCTTGCGGACGCGCAGCGGATAAAAGCCCATGCTTTTCAAAATGGTATCCGCACCATCCAGAAAGGCGGGCGTGTTGGCCCGCGTCGGAACAACTTCGATCAGCGGCAGCAGGTACACCGGGTTGAACGGGTGCGCGACGATGATCTGTTCGGGGCGTGTGGCGCCCTCTTGCAGCTCGGACGGCTTGAAGCCCGAAGTCGACGAACCGATGACGGCATCGGGCAAACATGACTTCTGAATCTCGGCCAACGTGGTGTGTTTGATTGCCAGTTGCTCGGGCACACTTTCCTGAATCCATACGGCCCCGTCTACAGCGGCTGCGATGCTGTCGTGGAAGGTCAGCGTTCCTTCAGACGGCAGCGCCACATCGACCATGCCGGGCAGCGACCGGCGGGCGTTGGCCATGACCTCGCCCACTTTGCGCTCGGCCTGTGGGTCGGGGTCGAAAATCTGAACGTCCCACCCGTTCAGTGCAAAGCGCGCGGCCCAGCCGCCCCCGATCACGCCACCGCCAATAACGGCTGCCACCTGTTTGTGCATTCCATACCTCGTTCACTCGTGAAGTCACACTTCACTATATTTAGTTCATTCCTTCGCGCAGCCTAGGGCTGTATTGCCAAGCGCGTCAGATCGTATCCGTTGAAATCCAGAACTTCGCGGGCCGCAGCGATACGGTCAGCGCCGCCCGTGCTGCTGCGGTCCAGTATCCAGCCCCAGCCGCCATCCGGCGTGCCGATGGCCGTGGTGCGAAACCCGTCATCGACCCACAGCACCCACAATGTGCGGTCTGCCGTGCCAGAGGGATCGCGCAACACATACCGCCCCTGCCCCATGGCCCGCGCGGGCCAGACCTCGGCCACGGTGCCGCACTGGCTCGCAGCGTTGCACCGGTGCCACGCGAGGGTAAAGGCGGCCCCGTCCTGCCGTGCGGTCACGCCCCGCAGGTTCGCATCCTGTGGATAGGCGGCGCGCACCACCCAGTCACCGGCAAACCGCTGTGGTTCGAACCGGGTGGTCGAGGCGATGATGATCGACGCATCCCGATAGCCCGTTGTCGGCGGCACCTGTGCGCAGCCTGCCAGCATTGCCAGCGCCAGTCCGATCCCCCACGCGGCGCGTGGCACCCGCTCAGCCCTTGGGTGCACGTTTGACCAACCCCAGCTTTTCACGCACTTCGGCAGGGCCGATGACTCGCGCGCCCATGTTTTCGATGATGGTGCCTGCGCGTTCGACAAGTTGCCAGTTTTCCGCCAGCACGCCCTTGTCCAGCCACAGGTTGTCTTCAAGCCCGACACGGACATGACCGCCGGCCAGCACCGAAGCGGCAACATAGGCCATCTGATTGCGCCCCAGCCCAAAGGCCGAGAAGGTCCAGTCGTCCGGCACGTTGTTGACCATCGCCATGAAGGTGTTCAGATCATCGGGCGCGCCCCACGGCACCCCCATGCACAACTGCACCAGCGCAGGGCTGTCCAGCACGCCGTCCTTGACCAGTTGCTTGGCGTACCACAAGTGGCCCGTATCGAACGCCTCGATCTCGGGTTTGACGCCCAGTTCGGTCATCATCCGGCCCATCGCCACCAACATGCCAGGGGTGTTGGTCATGACGTAATCGGCCTCGGCAAAGTTCATCGTGCCACAGTCCAGCGTGCAGATCTCGGGCAGGCATTCGGCCACATGGGCAACCCGTTCGCTTGCGCCCGCCATGTCGGTCCCTGCCTGGCTCAGCTGCATGGGGTTCTCGACATCGCCAAAGGTGATGTCGCCGCCCATGCCCGCCGTCAGGTTCAGCACCACATCGGTGTCGCTGTCGCGGATGCGGTCGGTGACCTCGCGGAACATGCCCAGATCGCGGCTGGGCGCGCCGGTTTCGGGGTCGCGCACGTGGCAGTGCACCACGGCGGCGCCGGCCTTGGCCGCGGCAATCGCGCTGTCGGCAATCTGCTTTGGGCTGCGCGGCACGTGATGGCTGCGGTCCTGCGTGGCCCCCGAGCCGGTCACGGCACAGGTGATAAAGACGTCTTTGGTCATGGCCAACGGCATGGCATCGCTCCTCGTAATTCAACTTGCATCAGGACACATCATGGCGGCATCGTGAAGTCAAACTTTGCGAAATACGAAATCAATTTGATGAATCACGAAAATATCATTCAGGTGGTGGTGCTGGTGCTGGATGCCACCAACACGCTCAGCTTTGCCGCGGCGGTCGACCCCTTGCGTGCGGCGAACCGTCATGCGGGGCGGCAACTGTTCCAATGGCATCTGGCAACCCCGGCCAATGCCCCCGTGACGCTGACATCAGGGGTTGTGATCCCCGCCAACCCGCTGGCGCGGATCGCCCGATGTGACTGGATCGTGACAGTGTCGGGGTTTGAGCCGGACCGCCAAAGCACGCCCGCGCTGATGGCCAGCCTGCGCCGCCTTACCGCCACCGCTGATCACGTTGCCGGTGTCGATGGCGGCCCGTGGGTGCTGGCACTGGCGGGGCTGCTGGACGGGCACACGGCCACCGTGCACTGGGAGGATTTTGAGGCCTTCGCCGCCCGTTTCCCCGACACCCACACCGTGAACGCACGCTATCAGGTCAGCGGCAGGTTCTACACCGCCGGCGGCGCTGCCCCGACGCTGGACATGATGTTGGCCCTGATTGCCGAAACGTGCAGCCCCGCGCTGGCGCGCAAGGTGGCGGGCAGCTTTATCACCGACACCACCGCCGCCGCTTCACAGCCGCAAATCCGCCAGCCCCAGCGCGCCCAACACAACCACGTCACCGCCCGTGCGCACGCGCTGATGGAAACCACGCTGGACACGCCCGTGCCCATTGCCACCATCGCCCAGCGACTGGGTCTAAGCACACGCGCGTTGCAGTTGCAGTTCAAGGCAACCATCGGCCTGTCGCCACAGGCCCACTACATGGCCCTGCGCATGGCCGAGGCCGAACGGCTGGTCACCCAGACACGCCGCCCGCTGCACGACATCGCGCTCAGCACCGGCTTTTCCAGCCAGTCCGCCTTTGCCCGCGCCTATGCCGCAGCCCACGGCACCAGCGCGCGCGCGCACCGTAAATCTGCATAGGCCCTGATTTCTTTTGGCCCTAAATATCCACTGCGCAACGGCAAGCCCCACGGGCCCGCCGTCGCAATTTGGCTCAAGGACCGTTCAATACGGCATTGCATGGGCACGGTGCGCGGTGTCGATCTCGGCCAGCACCTCGTCGGACAGCGTCACATCAACTGTGCCCAGCGCAACCTCAAGCTGGTCCAACGACGTCGCCCCGAAAATCACCGATCCCATGAAGGGCCGCGTGCAACACCACGCCAGCGCCATTTGCACCGGGTCCAGCCCGTGCCGCTGCGCGATGTCCAGATAGGCATCGACCGCACCGAACACCCGGTCGGTCTTGCGCCCGCCCAGATCGCCGTTCAGATCCATACGCGACCCTTTCGGCACGGTGCCGCCCTGGTACTTGCCCGTCAGCAGCCCCGCCGCCAGCGGTGAAAACGCCAGCAGGCCGACATCTTCGTTCATGCTCATCTCGGCCATGTCGGTGTCATACAGGCGGCACAGCAGCGAATATTCGTTCTGCACCGTGGCCACCCGTGGCCCGCCCGTGCGCGCCGCCGCTTCGATCCATTGCGTGGTGCCCCAGGCGCTTTCGTTGCTGAGGCCAAAGGCGCGGATGCGGCCACGGTCCACCTCGCGTTGCAGCGCGCCCAGACAGTCTTCCATGTTCTGAATGGTCGATGCACGGTCCTGATCCGAAGGGTCAAAGGTCCAGTTCTTGCGGAACATATAGCTGCCGCGGTTGGGCCAGTGGAACTGATACAGGTCAATGTAGTCGGTCTGCAACCGGCGCAGCGAATCGTCGATCGCCTCGGGGATCGTCTCGGACGAGATCGGCGCGCCCTCGCGGCGGTGCATCATCCCCTCGCCCGAATGCTTGGTGGCCAGGATATAGTCAGACCGCCGGTTGCGGTCCTCGTTCCACAGCCCGATGATCCGTTCGGTCCGGCCGACGGTTTCGGCGCTGACGGGGTTCACCGGATACATTTCGGCGGTGTCGATAAAATTGATCCCTGCGTCCAGCGCCCGCTCGATCTGATCGAACCCCTCTTCGGCCGTGTTCTGTGTGCCCCAGGTCATCGATCCCAGGCACAGCTCGGACACTTTGATGCCTGTTCGGCCCAACGTTTTCATCTTCATCGGTTTTTCCCTTTTCTTCCGCACAAGATGCTAACGCCAGAGCCTGAAATCACAAGGCGTATCCCCCTGCTTTGCAAGGCTGGTCTAGCAAACAAGCCTTAACCATACGTAACTTGCCCCGTGCCATCGTGTCCCTTGCGGACCAATGGGTTGGCCCGCCTTTTGCACGCGGCAAAAAACGATGCAGTCCTGGCGCTTTCCCACTTGGCGTTGCGGCCTGTGCAGATCATGGTGACAGGATATGCGCCTGCTGATTTCCCTTGTTGCCCTTTTGCTTTCGGTCCTGTTGCTGCAACTCAGCTCGGGCGGGGTCGGGCCGTTGGACGCGCTGTCAGGGCTGGCGCTGAACTTTTCACGGCAGGAAATCGGGATGCTGGGGTCGGCCCACTTCTTCGGGTTTTTCATCGGCTGCTGGTGGGCGCCGCGCCTGATGGGGTCGGTGGGCCATTCACGTGCCTTTGCCGCGTTCACAGCCGCAGGGGCCATCGGTTTGCTGGCGCATATGATGGTGGTAGATCCCTATGCCTGGGCGGTGATGCGCGTGGCCTCGGGGCTGTGCGTGGCCGGCTGTTACACGGTCATCGAGGCGTGGCTGCAAGCCAAGGTCACCAACGAAACGCGCGGACGCACGATGGGCGTGTACCGGGTGGTCGACATGACCGGATCGCTGGCGGCGCAACTGATCATCGGGGTGCTGACCCCGGCCAGCTACATCAGCTATAACATGCTGGCGATCCTGTGTTGTGCGGCCCTTTTGCCGCTGACCCTGACCACCGCGCAACAGCCCGAAACCCCCAGCGCCCCGCGCCTGCGCCCGCGTCTGGCGTGGGACCGCTCGCCGCTGGCCGCAGCCGGCGTGATCGTGGCAGCGCTGTCGTCGGCCAGCTTTCGAATGGTCGGGCCGGTCTATGGTCAGGACGTCGGGCTGAGCACCGGGCAAATCGCGTGGTTCCTGTCGGCCTTCGTGTTGGGCGGGGCGCTGGCCCAATACCCCGTGGGGTGGCTCGCGGACAAATACGACCGGCGCTGGGTGCTGATCTGGCTGTCGGCTGCGGCGATGATAAGTTGCGGCATCACGATGTCGGCCACGGGGCTGGGCACCGCGGGCATCATGCTGACGGCGGGACTGTTCGGGCTGACCACATTTCCGATCTATTCCGTGGCCGCCGCCCACGCCCACGATTTCGCCAGCGACGACGAGCGGGTCGAACTGTCAGCGGCGCTGATGTTTTTTTATGCCATCGGCGCGATTGCGGCCCCTTACGTGGCCTCGGCGCTGATCACCACATACGGACCCGGCGCGCTTTTTGGCATGATTTCGGTCGGGCACGGGGTGCTGATCATCTTTGGCCTGACCCGCCTGCGCGCCCGCCCGACCAAGCAAAAACGCACCCGCTATATCTATGCCCCGCGCACCAGCTTTGTCATCGGGCGCCTGATGGGGCGCAGCCGCGAACGCGACTGACCCTTTCCCCGCCCCCTTTGCACTGCTAAAGCAGCATGAAACGCAGACCATAGGCGCAAAAATGACCCGTCACCTGATCACCTCCGCCCTGCCGTATATCAACGGCATCAAACACCTTGGTAACCTCATCGGCTCGCAATTGCCCGCCGATCTGTTCGCCCGCTACCAGCGCGAGCGCGGCCACGAGGTGCTGTTCTTGTGCGCCACCGACGAACACGGCACGCCCGCCGAACTGGCCGCAGCCAAAGCCGGTAAACCCGTGGACGAATACTGCGCCGAACTGCACGAGGTTCAGGCGCGCATCGCTGAAGGGTTCCGGCTGTCGTTCGACCACTTTGGCCGGTCGTCCAGCCCGCAGAACCACAGGCTGACCCAGCATTTCGCGGGCCGCCTGTTTGATGCGGGCCTGATCGAGGAAGTCGCGGAAAAGCAGGTCTATTCCAACGCCGACAAACGCTATCTGCCCGACCGCTATATCGAGGGCACCTGCCCCAACTGCGGTTATGACAAGGCGCGTGGCGACCAGTGCGAAAACTGCACCAAGCAGTTGGACCCCACCGACCTGATCGACCCGCGCTCGGCGATTTCGGGGTCGACTGATCTGGAAGTGCGCGAAACCAAGCACCTGTTTCTGCGGCAAAGCAAACTGCGTGACACGCTGGATCAGTGGATCGACAGCAAGACCGGCTGGCCGGTGCTGACCACGTCGATTGCGAAAAAGTGGCTGCATGACGGCGACGGGCTGCAAGACCGCGGCATCACCCGCGATCTGGACTGGGGCATTCCGGTGAAACGCGGCGACGCGGACTGGCCCGGGATGGAGGGCAAGGTGTTCTATGTCTGGTTCGATGCCCCCATCGAATACATCGCCTGCGCCGGCGAATGGGCCGAGGCGCAGGGCACCGATTGGGAACGCTGGTGGCGCACTGACAAAGGCGCGGACGACGTGACCTATACTCAGTTCATGGGCAAGGACAACGTGCCCTTCCACACCCTGTCGTTCCCCGCGACCATCCTGGGGTCGGACGAGCCGTGGAAGATGGTCGACCATCTGAAATCGTTCAACTATCTGAATTACGATGGTGGCCAGTTCTCGACCAGTCAGGGGCGCGGGATCTTCATGGATCAGGCGCTGGAAATTCTGCCCGCCGATTACTGGCGCTGGTGGCTGCTGGCCAACTGCCCTGAAACCTCGGACAGCGAATTCACATGGGAGCAGTTCCAGCAAGGGGTGAACAAGGATCTGGCGGACGTGCTGGGCAACTTTGTCAGCCGTGTCACCAAGTTCTGCCGTTCGAAATTCTCGGAAGAGGTGCCCGCCGCAGGCAGCTATGGGCCCGCCGAAGACGCGCTGATCGCAGATCTGCAAGCGCGGTTGAAACGCTACGAAGACCTGATGGACGCCCGCGAAGTGCGCAAATCGGCGGCCGAGCTGCGCGCGATCTGGGTCGCGGGCAACGAATACCTGCAATCGGTGGCGCCATGGACCACGTTCAAGACCGATCCCGATGCCGCCGCCGCGCAAATCCGGCTGGCGCTGAACCTGATCAACTTTTACGCGACCCTGTCGGCGCCGTTCATCCCCGATGCGGCAGCGTCAATGCGGGCGGCTATGCATATGCAGGGCGACGCGGTCTGGCCGTCGGATGTGGGCCAAGCCCTGTCCGAGCTGAAACCGGGTCATGTGTTTTCGGTGCCCGAAGTGCTGTTTGCCAAGATCACCGACGAAGACCGCGAGGGCTGGGAAACCCGTTTTGCCGGGGGCCGCGCGGCCTGATATCGGGCCATGCTGACCGTGGAATAACGCCGCCCCTCGGGGCGGCGTTTTGCGTTTTAAACGGGTCTGGGTCAGAATTCTTCCCAGCCATCCTCTTCAGGCTCGGCCAGTTCAAATTTCAACGCGGTGTTGCCAACCATCGGCGCACTGCCCACAGACGTCGGCCGGACAGCCGGTGACGTGGCCGGGGCGGATTGTGCCGCAGCAGATGGCTGGGACGGTGCGACGGCCTGGACTGCGGGTCGGGGTGTGTTCCCCATACGGAAGGCCGAAACCGCAGCCGCCAAACCATCCGCTTCGGCGGTCAGCGCGTGGCTGGCGGCGGTGGTCTCTTCGAACATGGCGGCGTTCTGCTGGGTCACGTGATCCAGTTCGTTCACGGCGGTGTTCACCTCGCTCAACCCGTTGGACTGTTCACGTGCCGAGGCGGCGATGGCGGACACACGTTCCGAGATATCAGAGACCGAGTTCACGATGGCCGCCAGCGCATTGCCGGTGCGGTCCACCAGATCGACGCCCTGCCGCACCTGATCGCCCGAGGCCGAAATCAAAGCGTTGATTTCGCGTGCCGCCTCGGACGAGCGTTGTGCCAGTGCCCGCACTTCGGTGGCCACAACCGCAAACCCGCGTCCGGCATCGCCTGCGCGCGCCGCTTCGACACCCGCGTTCAGGGCCAGCAGGTTGGTCTGGAAAGCGATGTCGTCGATCACGCTGGTAATCTTGGAAATTTCCTGGCTCGACGTCTTGATCTCGTCCATCGCGCGCACCGCTTCGCGGGCCACGTCGCCACCCTGTTCGGCGTTCTGCTGGGCATCGGCCGACATCTTGCTGGCGGCATCTGCGCTTTCAGCCGCAGACATGACCGAACTGGTCAGCTTGTCCAGCGCCGCCGCCGTTTCCTCAAGCGTTGCCGCCTGTTTCTCGGTCCGGCGTGACAGGTCGTCAGCGGCGCTGGTGATCTCGCTGGTTTCGTGGCGGATCGATTCAGCGTTTTGCATGACAGCGCCGATTGCTGTTTTCAACGATTCCGTCGCCCCGTTGAAATTGCGACGCAGGGATTCGTATTCTTCGGGGAACACCTCTTCGATACCGGTGGTCAGGTCACCCTCGGACAAGTTTTGCAGGGCCAGCCCCAAGGCTTCGACCACGCGCTGTTGCTCTTTGGAAATCCGGGCGCGGGTTTCGTCAGCCTCGCGAACCGCATGGCGGGTTTCGGTCACATCGGTCCCCAGAAACACAGCCCGTTCAAGGTGGCCGTCAGCCCCCTTGATGCCGGCGAACGCACCATCGAAATGCAACATTTCTCCGCCGCCATTCGGTTTGCCAATGTCAAAACAGCCCTGCACAGCCTCCCCCTTCAGCACCGTGCGCGCCAGATCTTCAGGCAGGCTTGTGTCGGCCTGGACACTGCCAAACAACGTGTCGAAACGCGTGCCGATCACCTCGTTTGCGCCTACATCCAACGCCTGCGCCCCGTTGTCGTTCACATTGACGCAAATACCGCGCGCATCGAATTCCAGACGGATCTGGTTGGCATCAATTGCCCCCAACAAAACAGCGTCGCGGTGCGATTCCGTGTTGTCGGACCATTCAATAACCGAGCCGATCATCTTTCCCGCCGCATCATGGGCCGCGTTGGCTTTGACGGTGATGTGACGATCACCGATCTGCATCGATACTTCTGTGGGCAATGCAGCGGCACCGCTGGTGCGTGCGGCTTGTGCCAGCGCAGAGACGTCGGCCATCTGTGACAGATCCGCGCCCACCCATTCGGTGCCCGACGCGCCCTGCCAACGCGATGTCAGATCGTTCCCCATTTCGGACAGCAAGGCCGTGCAGGCCGGGTTCACGAAAGTAACGATGAACTGCGTATCAACCATCATCATGGCCGCCGACGACCCTTCAAATGCAGCACTTTTGAAAGCAGCCTCGCGCTGCGCACCCTTGGCCACTGCAAGGTTCTGGCGGAACTGGTCCAACCGTTGTGCAATGCTGCCGATTTCGTCATTGCGCCGCGTGAACGGGATGGCCGTATCGTAATCCTCGCGGGCCACTTTGGTCATCGCGCCTTCAATGCGGATCAGCGGACGCGACATATACAGCCACAGGTAAATCCCCGTCGCCACCAGCGCCAGTATCATCGCAAGGCCGACTTCGATCATGCTTTGACGTTGCTGGGCCGCCAATTCCATGGCGCCCGGCGCACGTGTCCAGACTGTAACGACGGCACCGACGACTGACCTGTCAGCGCCAAACTTCGCGGGCACCGCGGTCATTTCACCACCTGGAGATTCGACAAGCTCCCCCTGGGCGATTGCGGTCCGGGCCAGCTCTGTTGCCGCGGCCATGTCGAAGGCATCGGTCGGCGTGTTATGCAGAACGTCGCCATCGACGCTGAACGCTAGCCCGGCGACGGCATCAGGCTGTGCCTGCCGAATGACATCCTCGACCGTTTCGGCAATCGCCTTGACATTGCCGAACTTGATAGAGCCGCCCAATTGCTGCGCCAGCAGGCGGCTCACTTCGTTTGAGCGCAGCCGCAAGTCTTCGTGATGCGCTTTGGTGGCTTCATAATTGTCACGCCAGACCGAAAACGCGAAAATCATGATGACCACAAGGGCCACCCCCAAAAGGTTCTTGGCCAAGACACTGGCCATCGCGCTTTTCAGCCGTTTCACATATAGTTGCACTGACATCCGATACCCTTTTTCATCGGCCCGCTTGCCTGCCTGGCGCGCGCGATCCGGTTGGCAATTGGATGTCGTTTAAAGCGGTAGTCTTACGACAGGCTTAACGCAGCCCTTAAAATACCCCTCCCCGCTTAGCCCGCATTTGATTTCAATTGTATCGACACGCGCGCTTGCGGACGTCGGCAAAGCCAGTTGAACTTGAAAGAGTGGTGCGGGCGGTGGGACTCGAACCCACACGGGCACAAGGCCCAACAGATTTTAAGTCTGGTATGTCTACCATTCCATCACGCCCGCAGCGCCCTTATCCCTAGGGGCTGCTGGCCGCGTGCTCAAGGGGTTTTCAGATGTCTTTGCCCGGATCAGCCGAGAGCTGTGGCCCCAACGGTGCACCGGGCGCGATCAGGGCGCGTTCGGACAACCAAGGATTGTTGGCCAGCGCCGCAAGCAACTGCGCGCGCGCATCCGCGCGCTGGCCCAGTTGCATCAGCGTCAGCGCCCGCCCCGACTGCGCGGGCACATGATCGGGCAAACGCGCCAGGGCCTCGTCCAGATCAGCCAGCGCGCGCACGAAATCGCCTTGCAGGTAATAGACAAATGCCCGTTGGTTCCAGCCCTCGGCATAGTCCGGGCAATAGGCGATCAACCGGTCAAAATCCGCCTTGGCCCCCAGATAGTCGTAACTGTCGCGCCGTGCCATGCCGCGATCCAGCACCTCTTGGGCCTGAGCGTCGGGGGCGCGCAGATATACCTGCCACAGCCCTTCTGCCGCACCACGCGCCGCAGCCTCGGACCGCGCAGCGCGCGCGTCGTCGAACAGGGCGGCCAATTCGTCCGAGTGGTCCTGCGGCGCGGGGCAGTCGTCCGCCCAGACGGGCAGACCCAGACACATGACAAAGACAACAGCGGACAAAGCTTTCATGACCCAAAGCTTGACGCAGATTGCCCTTTGGTCAAGTCACATCTGCGAGAACCGCTTCCTTGACCGCCTCCATCGCCACATAGGTCGATGTCGAAGCCACATAGGGCAATTGCGAAATCGTCTCGCCCAGAAACTGGCGATAATCGGCCATATCCCGCGTGCGCACCTTCAGCAGGTAATCAAAGTTGCCGGCAATCATATGCGCCTGTTCGATCTCGGGAACCTTGACCACGGCCTGATTGAACGCAATCAACGCGCCCTCGCGGGTGTCCGTCAGGCGCACCTCGACAAATGCCACGTGATCCATGCCCAGACGGATCGGGTCCAACATCGCCCGATAGCCCAGAATAACACCGTCTTTTTCCAACTTGCGCAGCCGCGCCTGTGTCGGAGATTTCGACAATCCGATGCGCGCGGCCAGGTCCGTCACGCTCATCCGTCCGTCTCGTGCCAGCTCTGACAGAATCGCACTGTCGAACCGGTCCAGCCCTACCCGATCATATTCCATGAGAAATCCTCGAACTTCGGTCTAAATTACCGACAAGTGAAATCATTATAGTCAAATCGCCTTCCGATCCAGCGATACAATGGTACATCTGCCAAAAGGATAAATCATGGCCCGCGACACTGAACAATCCCTGCGTCTTCACATCGACGCTGCGACCTATACCGACCAGAACACGGTGCTGGCCGAACTTGTTTCGTTCGCCCGTCTGGATCAATCGGACCGCGAGGCGATCACCGCGCGCGCCGCCGCCTGGGTGCGCCAGATCCGCGCCGCCGCCGATCCCGGTCTGATGGAGAGTTTTCTGGCCGAATATGGCCTGAGCACCGACGAAGGCATTGCCCTGATGTGTCTGGCCGAGGCGCTGCTGCGCGTGCCCGATGCCGACACAATCGACGCGTTGATCGAAGACAAGATCGCGCCATCGGACTGGGGTACGCATCTTGGCAAATCGACCTCGAGCCTGGTGAACGCGTCCACCTGGGCGCTGATGCTGACGGGCCGCGTTCTGGACACCCGCCGCCCCAGCCCCGTGCGCCAGTTGCGCGGCGCGATCAAACGGCTGGGCGAGCCGGTGATCCGCACCGCCGTGGGCCGCGCCATGAAGGAAATGGGCCGTCAGTTCGTGCTGGGTGAAAACATCACCTCGGCGATGAAACGTGCGGCCGGCATGGAGAAAAAGGGCTATACCTATTCCTATGACATGCTGGGCGAAGCCGCCCGCACCGAAGCCGACGCAAAACGCTACCACCTAAGCTATTCGCGCGCGATTTCCGCCATCGCGACCGCATGCAATCAGGGCGACATCCGCAAGAACCCCGGCATCTCAGTCAAGCTTAGCGCGCTGCATCCACGCTATGAGGTCGCACAGGAAGAGGCGGTGATAAACGACCTGCTGCCGCGCCTGCGCAGTCTTGCACTGCTGGCGAAATCGGCGGGCATGGGGTTGAACATCGACGCGGAAGAAGCCGACCGGCTGTCGCTGTCGCTGGAACTGATCGACCGCGTGCTGTCCGAACCTGCGCTGAAAGGCTGGGACGGTCTGGGCGTTGTGGTGCAGGCCTATGGCCCCCGCGCGGGCCGGGTGATCGACACGCTCTACGATATGGCACAGACACACGACCGCCGGATCATGGTGCGTCTGGTCAAGGGCGCCTATTGGGACACCGAGATCAAGAAGGCACAGGTCGAAGGGCTGGACGGTTTCCCCGTCTACAGTCAGAAGGCCGCGACCGACGTGTCCTATATCGCCAACGCACGGCGCCTGCTGGGCATGACCGACCGGATCTATCCGCAGTTCGCCACCCACAACGCGCATACGGTGGCTGCCGTGCTGCACATGGGTGCCGACCCCGAAACCTTCGAATTCCAGCGCCTGCACGGCATGGGCGAGGCGTTGCACAACATCGTCATGGCCGATGCCGGCACCAACTGCCGCATCTACGCCCCTGTGGGCGCGCACCGCGACCTGCTGGCCTATCTGGTGCGGCGTCTGCTGGAGAACGGGGCGAACTCGTCCTTCGTCAACCAGATCGTCGACGAAGATGTCTCGCCCGAGCAGGTGGCAAGCGATCCGTTTGACGCTCTGCCCTTCCCCGGCCCCAAGATCATCCGCGGCACCGAGCTGTTCCAACCCGAGCGTCCGAACTCGAAAGGTTACGATCTGGCCCACGCGCCGACGCTGGCCGCCATCGACGCCGCGCGTAACCCGCTGCGGGCCAAGACATGGGACGCGGCCCCGCTGCTGGCGACCGATGTGACAGATGGCGCGGCACAGGATGTGTCCAACCCCGCCGATCCGTCAGATACGGTCGGCACGGTTCAGACGGCTACGCCCGCCGATGTGACAGCCGCCTTTGACGCTGCAAAACCGTGGGACATTTCCACGTCAGAACGTGCGGCGATCCTGAACAAGGCAGCGGATGCATTGGAAGCCAACGATGCGCCGATCTTTGCCCTGCTGGCGCGCGAGGCGGGCAAGACCCTGCCCGACTGTGTGGCCGAGCTGCGCGAAGCGGTGGATTTCCTGCGCTATTATGCAGCGCAGGCAAAGGACGATACCAAACCCGCAGGCACCTATGTGTGCATCAGCCCGTGGAACTTTCCGCTGGCGATCTTCACGGGGCAAATCGCGGCAGCTTTGGCCGCAGGCAACGCTGTGCTGGCCAAACCGGCCGAGCAAACACCGCTGATCGCCCATCTGGCCGTGACGTTGATGCACGAAGCAGGGGTGCCCGCCCATGCGCTGCAATTGCTGCCCGGCGGCGGTGACATCGGCGCGGCGCTGACCTCGGATGCGCGCGTTGGTGGCGTGGCCTTTACCGGCTCGACCGCGACGGCGCTGAAAATCCGCGCCAGCCTTGCAGAACACGCCGCCCCCGGCACGCCGCTGATCGCGGAAACCGGCGGCCTGAACGCCATGATCGTCGACAGCACGGCCCTGCCCGAACAGGCCGTGGCCGCCATCATCGAAAGCGCGTTCCAGTCGGCAGGACAGCGGTGTTCGGCCCTGCGGTGCCTGTATATCCAAGAGGACATCGCACCCGCCTTTACCGCCATGCTGACCGGCGCAATGGACGCTTTGGTGATGGGCGCGCCCTGGGACATCAGCACCGATGTCGGCCCCGTGATCGACGAAACCGCCCGTCAGGGCATCGCTGATCACATCGCCACCGCCCGCGCCGAAGGGCGCTTGCTGCACGCCCTGCCCACGCCCCAGACGGGGACGTATATCGCCCCCACCCTGATCAGCGTGAACGGGATCGAGGACATGACCCGCGAGATTTTCGGGCCGGTCCTGCACATTGCCACGTTCAAATCGGGGCACATGCACCGGATCATTCAGGACATCAACGCCACCGGCTACGGGCTGACCTTTGGCCTGCACACCCGCATCGACGACCGTGTGCAGTTCGTGTCGGACCGTATTCTGGCGGGCAACGTCTATGTGAACCGCAACCAGATCGGCGCGATTGTCGGCAGCCAGCCGTTCGGCGGCACCGGCCTTAGCGGCACCGGCCCCAAGGCGGGCGGCCCCGATTATCTGCGGCGTTTCGCGGCGCCGGTTGCTGCGCAGGCTGTTGACGACTGGGACCACGACGCGCCGCAGCCTTTGCCCGCCCTGCGCGCGCAATCGTCGGACAAGGTTTCGGAACACACGATGCCCGGGCCCACAGGCGAGACAAACCGCCTGAGCACATGGGCAGGTGCGCCTGTCTTGTGCGCCGGTCCCGGCCCCGAGACGGTGCAGGCACAGATCAAAGCCGTCGAGGCGCTTGGCGGTCGTGCACTGGCGGCCACAGGCCCCGTTGGCCCGCATTCGCTGACCGTCGGCCCCGCCTATTGCGGTGTCCTGTGGTGGGGCGACGCGGAAACGGCCGCTGTGCTGAACCGCGCCTTGTCCAAACGTGACGGCGCGATCATGCCGCTGATCTCCGGCCAGCCCGACGTGGGCCACGTGCTGTGGGAACGGCATCTGTGCGTGGACACCACCGCTGCGGGCGGCAACGCGGCGCTCTTGGGCGAAGTGGCCAAGAACCCCGCGCCCTGACCGCTATTTGCGCGCCACAACCCGCACCGCGCCGTCCTGCAAAAAGACGGCGCGGTCGAACAGGTCCAGATTGACCGGATTGGGCAACCGAACGTCGCCCCAATCCGGTGGCCCAGCCTCGTCGGCAAAGCCGCGATCAATCTGTGCAATCAGCACGACGATCACACCGCTGCGCCGCGCAAAGTCAGCCAGCGCGGCCATCTGTGCGCCCAAAGGCGGCAGCCGGCGGTCCTGATCCAGAATTTGCAGATAATCCACCACAGCCACGCTGCCGCGCGGCGCATCGCCCAGAGCGGCGATGATATGATCAGCACATAGCGCATCCGACGTGTCCACCCGCAGCGCCTGCGCCTGCGCCACGTCCACGCCGACTTCGGCAAAGCGGCGGGCGACCTCTGCCGCCGTCCATTCCAATGAGAAAAACGCAGCCCCACGCCCCGCCGCCAAAGCAGCCCCGCACAACTCCAACCCCAGCAGCGTCTTGCCCTGCCCCGGACGTGCCCCCAACAGAACCAGATCCCCCGCCTGCATCTGCTGCAACACCCGCGCCGCAGGCCGTTGTCGCGCGTGGTCCGCCGCCAGCAGGCTCCAGTGGGCAAACCCCGCCTGTCGCGCCACAAGGTCCAGTGCCGCGTGCAACGGCACACCCCTGTCCCGCGCCAGCCGCCGCGCGTCGCGCTTCAGTCGAAAAATAGGTATCGTCACGTTGATCACATCATCCATATGTCCCGAGCTTGTGACACCACGCCCTCCTCATGTGCACGCTCGACCATCGGTGCGATGCAAATATTCACCCTGCATGTTCATCTGCTTTCCCGACGGAGGGGGGCGGCACGGGTCATGCCAGCCCCGATAGTCGCCCTGCCACGCCCAAAACTCAATCCCCCACCCTTCATCTTGCCAGATAAACTCCGGGGGAGGCGCACAGCGCCGGGGGCAGCGCCCCCAAACCCGTTCGCGCCATATTGACCCCGCCCGCGTTTCAGACCAGCTTACGCCCATGTTTCCCATTCGCGATCATAACCCCTCGGGCCGCACGCCTTATGTCACCTACGGGTTGATGGCCGCGAACATCCTGATTTTCCTCAGCTATGTCGGCCTGATGTCGGACGCGCGCGCGATCAATGCGTTCTACATCGAATGGGCGTTCATCCCCGCACGGATCAGCGCGGGCGAAGGCTATTACACGCTGGTGTCGTCGATGTTCCTGCACGGCGGGTGGATGCATCTGGCTGGCAACATGCTGTTTTTGTTCATCTTCGGCGACAATATAGAGGACGAGATGGGCCATGGGCCTTACCTGGGATTCTACCTGCTGTCCGGCGTTGCCGCGGCCCTCGCACAATATGTGGTGGCACCCTTCTCTGGCGTGCCGACCGTCGGCGCATCGGGCGCGATTGCGGGCGTCATGGGCGGCTATCTGCTGCTGTTTCCAAAGGCCAAAGTCGACATCCTGATCATCTTTATCGTGTTCTTCCGCATCTTCCCGATCCCCGCCTGGGTGATGCTGATGCTTTGGTTCGGCATGCAGTTCATCGGCGGGCTGGGGGCCAACCCGGATGCCGGTGGCGTCGCCTATTGGGCCCATGCGGGCGGATTTATTGCCGGACTGGTCTTTGCCATTCCGTTGTGGCTGCGGCGGGGCGGGACCGCGTTCTGGTCACGCACCCACGGCCATCCGCCCCACCCCGAGGCGCAATACGTCCGTTCGCGCATTCCAAAGGTACGGCGATGACCGCGGTGCGGGTCGATGCCCGCTGTCACTGTGGTGCGGTACATATCCGTGCCACCCTGCCCGAAGGGCTGCGGGATGTGGCGCGCTGCGATTGTTCGTTCTGCCGCAGACGTGGTGCGGCCGCGGTCACGGCACTCGCCGCCGATCTTGAGGTGGTAAAGGGCGCGGAAAACCTGACGCTCTACAGCTTTGGCACCCACACGGCGCAGCATTATTTTTGCAAGACTTGCGGCATCTATACACACCACCAGCGCCGGTCGGACCCGACGCAATGCGGTGTCAATCTGGGCTGCATCGACGGGATCAATCCGCGCGAGCACGAGCCCGTCCGCTGGACGGACGGGGTGAATCACGTCTCGGATCAATAGAGACCTTGCCGCTGGCGGGTTTGGGGGCGCTGCCCCCGGCGCTGCGCGCCTCCCCCGGAGTTTATCTGGCAAGATGAAGAGGCCGGCCCGTCAAGGTGCCAGCCCGTAATTTCAGGCGCGGATGATTTTGGCGAAGTTGGAATACAAAGCTTCGTTGGCGCAAACCACGTTGCCGCTGTCCAGCAGATCGGCGCTGGGGTCCATCGGTTCCAGCAGCGCGCCGGCTTCGCGGGCAATGATCACACCGGCAGCCATGTCCCACGGTTTCAGGCGGCGTTCCCAGAACCCGTCGTAGCGGCCTGCGGCCACATAGGCCAGATCAAGCGCGGCAGAGCCCCAGCGGCGCACGCCAGCGCAGACGGGCAACAAGCGGCCCAGATCTTTCAGTGTATCGGGCAGATCGCCGCGCCCGGCAAAAGGCAGACCGGTTGCAAAGATCGCCTCGATCATATGGCTGCGGCCCGAAACGCGCATCCGGCTGTCGTTCATCCACGAACCTGCGCCCTTTTCGGCAAAGAACATTTCGTCCTTGGCGGGATCGAAAACCACACCGGCCACAACCTGGCCCTTGTGCTCCAACGCGATCGACACGGCCCAGTGCGGCAGACCGTGCAGGAAGTTGGTGGTGCCATCCAGCGGATCGACGATCCAGCGGCGGGTGGGGTCTGTGCCCTCTTCCTCGGCGCTTTCCTCGGCGCACCAGCCATAGGTCGGGCGCGCGCCCATCAGTTCGTCCTTGAGGATTTTCTCGGCGGCGATGTCGGCACGGCTGACGAAATCGCCGGCGCCTTTCATCGACACTTGCAGCTGTTCGACCTCGCGGAAGTCCTTGACCAGCGAACGGCCCGCCTTGCGCGCGGCTTTGATCATGATGTTGAGGTTTGCACTGCCAACCATTGGGGACTCTCCTAGAGGGATCAGGCCGCGCGTATACGCGCCCTGTTCCAAGATGCCAAGGGCCTGTGCGTATCATGCCGCGCCGTGGCGTCACGGCTTGCCCCGGCGCAGTTACAGGTCCACGCTGTGCGCAATCAATGGGAGAAAGATCAATGACCGACCAGATGCACCGTATCACCCTGGCCAGCCGCCCCGATGGCGCGCCGACCGCGGACAACTTCAAAATGGAAACCGGCCCCGTGCCCACGCCCGGCGAAGGCGAGGTGCTGGTGCGCGTCCACTACATGTCGTTGGACCCCTACATGCGCGGCCGCATGGATGATGCGAAATCCTATGCCGCCCCTGTGCCCATCGGCGGCACCATGGAAGGCGGCGCTGTGGGCGAAGTGATCGCGTCGAACTCGGACGCGTTCAAACCGGGTGACTTTGCGTTTGGCATGTTCGGCTGGGCCACCCACGGCGTGCAACCTGCAAAAATGCTGCGCAAGGTTGACCCTGCGCACGGACCGATCACCGCAAGCCTTGGCGTGTTGGGCATGCCGGGGTTCACCGGCTATCACGGCCTGACCGAGATTGGCCGCCCCAAGTCAGGCGAAACACTGGTTGTGGCTGCGGCCACCGGCCCGGTCGGGTCCATGGTAGGTCAGGTCGCCAAAAGCATGGGGCTGCGCACCGTGGGCATCGCGGGTGGTGCTGACAAATGCAAGATGGCGGTCGAAACCTTTGGCTTTGACGCCTGCCTGGACCACCGCGCCTATGACGACGCCAAGGCGCTGCGCGAAGCCTTGAAAGCGGAATGCCCCAAGGGCATCGACATCTATTTCGAAAACGTCGGCGGCAAGGTGCTGGAAGCCGTCATGCCGCTGATGAACCCGCACGGGCGCATCCCGATCTGTGGCATGATCGCGTGGTACAATGCCGGTGGCCTGGGTGACGGGGCCAATGCGCCGCTGACCGCGCCGAAGCTGTGGCGGACGATTCTGGTGAATTTCCTGTCGGTTCAGGGCTTTATCATCTCGAACCATTGGAACCAGTTCCCCGCCTTCCTGTCCGAGATCGGCCCCAAGGTCGCCAGCGGCGAGATCAAGGTGGTCGAGGATGTGGCAGAAGGTCTGGAAAACGCGCCGGAAGCATTTATCGGCCTGCTGCAAGGCAAGAACATGGGCAAGCAGATCGTCAAGGTCATCTGAGCCCCCAAGCAGGGGCGGTTTACGCCGCCCCTGTCTTACGCCCGCTGCAACTTGCGCGCCTCGGTGCGGGCCAGTTCGATCAGCCGCTCCATATAGGGTTTGCCGCGCTCGTCGCTGCGCACCGCAGCATAAAGCCTGCGCGTCAGCCCATGGGCGGTCAGCGGCCGCGTCACGTAGTCGGACGAATATTTCACTTCGCGCACCACCCAGTCAGGCAAGACCGCGACACCACGGTTCGAGGCCACCAACAGCAGGATCACGGCCGTCAGTTCGGCCTGACGCACCGTGGCCGGTTCGACCTTGGCGGGCATCAAAAGCTGGCTGAACACGTCCAGCCGGCTGCGCTCCACCGGATAGGTGATCAGCGTCTGGTCGCGGAAATCCTCGGCTTCGATATAGGATTTTGCGGCCAAGGGATGATCCTTTGAGGCGACAAAAACCGGTGCATAATCAAAAAGTTCGATAAATTCGACACCCGCAAGTTCTTCCGGGTCCGAGGACACCACCAGATCGACCTCTTCTTTCAGCAATGCAGGCAGCGCCTCGAACGCCAGACCGGGGCGAATGTCGACATCGACATCGGGCCAGTCCTTGCGAAAGCGTTCCAGCACCGGAAACAACCATTCGAAACAGGCGTGGCATTCGATGGCAATGTGCATCCGCCCCGACCGCCCGTCGCGCAATCCGCTGAATTCGTCCTGCATCGCCTGCACTTGCGGCAGAATCTGCTCGGCCAGGCGCAACAGCCGCAAACCTGCCGCCGACAGCTTCATCGGTTTCGACCGGCGCACGAACAGCTCGACCCCGGCCTGATCCTCCAACCCTTTGATCTGGTGGGACAATGCGGACTGGGTGATGTGCAACTGTTCGGCGGCCTTGGCCAGCCCTCCGGCGTCGTGAATCGCCTTGATCGTGCGCAGGTGGCGGAATTCGATATGCATGTGGAACTCATGTTCATGATGAGAGTTATGAATTTGTCTCACATCACAAAGCATGCGACAAGGCTCCAACACCGCACGCCTGTAAGGAATTTAACCATGACCGCCCTTTCGTTCGAAGTCTTCCCGCCCAAGTCCATCGACGCAGGGTTCCGTCTGTGGGACACAGTGCAGGCGCTGACCCCGCTTGAGCCGCGTTTCTTTTCGGTGACCTACGGCGCGGGTGGCAGCACCCAGGATCTGACCCACGAGGCGGCACAAACCCTGCGCCGGTCGTCGGGTCTGCCGGTGGCGGCACACCTGACTTGTGTGGGCGCGACCCGCGAGAAGGTCTTGCAAACAGCCGACAAATTCGCCGATGCAGGCATCACCGACATCGTGGCGCTGCGCGGTGATCCGGTGGACGGGACCAATTTCCAGCAGGTCGAAGGCGGCTTTGCCAACAGCATCGAACTGGTCGAGGCACTGGCCGACACGGGCCGGTTCACCATCCGTGTGGGCGCCTATCCCGAAAGCCACGCCGACGCCGCCGACACCGCGCAAAACATCGCCTGGCTGAAAGCCAAGATCGACGCCGGTGCCACCGAAGCGATCACCCAGTTCTTTTTCGAGGCCGAAACCTTCCTGCGGTTCCGCGACGCCTGCGTCAAGGCGGGCATCACCGCGCGCATCGTGCCGGGCATTCTGCCGGTGGGCAACTGGACCAGCATCCAGAGATTCGCCAGCCAATGCGGCGCCGACGTGCCGGTGACACTGGCCCAAGGATTCGAGAACGCGGCGCGCGACGGCAACGCCGATCTGTTCGCCCTGGCCCACTGCACCGAAATGTGTGACGAGCTGCGCGGCGAAGGCGTGGATGCGCTGCACTTTTACACGCTGAACCGCCCCGACCTGACCCGCGAAGCGTGCCGTGCGCTGGGTCTGATCCCTGCGGCGGCCATGCGCAACGTCGCGTAAGACTTGGCAAAGCGGGCAGGCGTTTCTAGCGTTTGGTATCAAACCGGAGATCCCCATGCCCCGCATCGCCAAACGCCCCGAAGACCTTCTAGGCCTCGATGAGCTGAAAAAGCTCTCGGGGCTTGAATTCATTCAGGGGATGCTTGACGGCACCCTGCCCGGCCCGCCCATCGGCGAGACCCTGAATTACAGTTTGCACAAGGTCGAAAAAGGGCGCGTTGTATTTCGCGGATCGCCGGAATTTGCGGCAACCAATCCATTGGGCACGGTCCACGGCGGCTGGTACGGCACCCTTCTGGACAGCGCGATGGCCTGCGCGGTGCAAACCTGCATCCCGCGCGGATCACTTTATACAACGCTGGAATACAAGATTAACATCACCCGCGCGATTCCCTTGGGCATGGTGATCGACTGCATTGGCACCGCGGATCATGTGGGGCGGTCCACCGGTGTGGCCAAGGCTGAAATTCGCGGGGTCGAGGATGACAAACTGTATGCAACGGGATCAACGACTTGCATCGTCATGAGCGCCGGTTAAAGGCACCGGCACCCGCCTGAAGCCATATTGACATTATACATGTCATTATGACACCTATGATGTCATGAATGAAACAGACAAGCTTTACCGACTCATCTGGATGTCGCGCCCGTTGATGCAGGCAGCAGAAGCTGCGGTTGAACAAGGGCTGGATGGCACCGGACTGACGGTCAGGACGCGGGCGGTTCTTGAAATCCTTCTTGCCCATGACGCGGCAACAGTGCCCGACATCGCCCAACATCTGGAAATAAAACGACAATATGTTCAGGTGATGGTGAACGAAACGCTTGCAGAAAACCTGACATGCAAGCGTGACAACCCGCGCCACAAACGGTCCACCATCATCGCGTTAACGGACAAGGGGCGCGCGTTGATCGAAGACGTCGTTCAACGGGAAAAGGCGCTTGTCGCGTCACTGGCGGCGGAGCTGGATGCCGGGGAAATCAACACCGCCCTTAAAATCGTCGAAACGCTGATCGACAAACTGAAAACACAGGCTGGCGACGGCTGACATGATCTGGATACTCCCTTTCCTTGTCATATTCGGCGCAATCTTGTGGCTGGCCAACGGCATCCGACAAATCGGCGCGGTCAGTTCAGGCAACGCGGTTTCAGGCAGGTCAGGAACGGCTTTGCTGCTGATTGATCTTCAAACAGTCTTTTGGGATTCGGATCTGTTCAACGAACCTGCCAAGGCAGCCGCAGAATCACTGATACTGGCTGAAATTGATGCGGCAAAATCGGATCGGATACCGGTCATCGCCGTACGACAGGAATGGTCCATTCCCGCGACAACGGCGGTGGCGCGGTTGCTGATGAACGGCCAAGCCATCGCAGGGACACCAGGCACCGAGATTGCAGCGCCTTTCGCCGGGCTTGCAGACCAAACTTTGGTCAAGCGCGTTCAAGATGCGTTCGAGACCAAAGAACTCGACAAAATCCTGGGGCAACTGAACGTCGGGACGCTTCGCATTGTCGGACTGGATACGAATTATTGTGTCGCCAAGACTGCCCTTGCCGCCCGCCAGCGCGGATACCAGGTTGAAATCGTCAAGCGGGGCGTGTTGTCAGCCGACCCGAAACGCGCCGAGAAAACGCTTATCATGCTGCGCGATAAAAACGTGATGTTGCGGTAAACCGGACTTCAGTGCACTGACGCGCCGCGAAACCAGTTCGACCACCACGACTGTGCTGGTGCACGGGCGGCTTCGGCAACGCTGGGATGCACACGCTCGGACGGGTCCAACCCGACCTTGCGCGCGCGCCGCGTGATGAACAATCCGCCAAAGCCACGCCAGGTGCCAACCGACGGGGCCAGCGCGTCTTGCGGAAACCGCGCGGCCCAACCTTCGGGCAACGGCAGCCCGCAGCTTTCAGCCTTTTCCAGCATCCACACCAGCGAAATGTTGGACAGGGGCCGCGCCGCGTCAAAGCCGCCCAATTGCCCGCCCACGTCGCCGTGCGTACCGCGAAACCACATCTGTTCCAGATGGCCCGGCCAGTCTGTGTGCGTTTCCCACATGACCGGCGCATAGGCCATCCGCGTTTCGTTGCGGGCCAGCGCGTGATAGCCGTATTTCACATGCGGCCCAAGCTGGTGGTTGTGGAACGAATGGTGCGGCGCACTCAGCCGCCACAGCACGGGCGCGTTCAGCCCCAGCGATTTCACCGTGTCCCAGACACCGATCATTTCAATCGGGACATCCGCGTGGCAATGCATACGGGCAAAAGCGCGGGCCGCATCGCTTTCACCGCCCGCCTCGTAGTGGCGGTACACCTCGCGGATGTTCCGTTCTGTCGCGTTTTCCGCCTTGAGCAGCCCGATAAAGCCGATGATCCCCGCCAGCGACCGCACTGCATACGCGCCGCGCGAATAGCCCATCAGGAAAATCTTATCGCCAGGACGGTAGCGCGACGCCAGATATCCGTAAGCGCGGCGGATCTGCCGGTTGATCCCGCGCCCCAGAATGACGTCACCTGCGCGGCGCCAGTTCGACCATTGCAGGCCGGATTCGTAATAGACAGAAACCTCTGATCCGGTTTCACGCAGCAGTTTGTATGTCAGCCCCGCGTTTGTTTCAAAGTCGGGCATAAGCGTCGACATTGTGCCATCAAGGATGATCACATGGGCGGTTGGTCCGCGCCTGCGCGGCGAAGTGGACGGTAACCCCGCCCCAAATCGTTCGCGCAGCCATCCGGCAACTGCCCTATTCAGCCGCGATAGGCTCATTCTTCAGCATTTCCCAAACTCGCATCGGTGTGAACGGCATATCCGCCTGTCGCACTCCGCGTTCCCACAGTGCGTCCTGCACCGCATTTGCCACAGCCGCCAGCGCACCAACGGTCCCCGCCTCGCCGCAGCCTTTCATGCCCATGATGTTGGCCGTGGACGGCACCGGTTCGGATGTAAATCCGATCCATGGCACGTCATAGGCACGCGGCATCGCGTAATCCATGAACGACGCCGACAGCAGCTGGCCGTCCTCGTCGTACACAACATGTTCGGTGATGGCCTGACCGATGCCCTGCGCCACCCCGCCGTGCACCTGCCCCTCGGCCAGCATCGGGTTGATCAGGTTGCCAAAATCGTCGACCACCGTATAGCGGTCCACGCTGGTCACACCGGTGTCGGGGTCGATCACCACCTCGGCCACATGGGCGCCGTTGGGGAAACTGCGGGCCGGCAGGCTGGCGCGGGCTTCGTGTTTCAGCAGATCGTCCCGCTCGACCTCGCGGGCCAGAGCCGCGACCTCAAGCATGGTGGGCGTCAGGTTGCTGCCCTCGGCACGGAAGCGTTCGTCGTCGAATTTGATCTCCGACGGCTCCACCCCCATTTCACCTGCAAGGAATTCCTTGAAGCTGGTCATGATCACATCGACCGTGGCCAGCGTCGCGTTGTTCTGCGTGGTGACCGATCGCGACCCGCCGGTGCCGCCGCCCTGTTTGATCAGATCGCTGTCACCTTGAATGACGGTGATCAGATCATGAGGTATTCCTGTCTGGTCGCTGAGAAACTTGGCATAGACGGTTTCATGCCCCTGCCCGTTGCTTTGCGTTCCGACATAGATCGACACTGTGCCATCCTCGTTAAAAGTGACCTTGGCCCCTTCCGCAGGATCGCCCAAAATACTTTCGATATAGTAACAGGTGCCACGCCCCCGCATCAGACCACGTTCGGCGTCCGCAGCCTTGCGCGCGCCAAAGCCGTCGTCGTCGGCTTCGATCACTGCGCGGTCCAGTATTTTGTTGAAATCACCCACGTCGTAGGTTTCTCCCGTGGCGGTCTTGTAAGGAAACTGGTTGGGCTTGATAAAGTTCCGCCGACGCAGTTCCCACGGATCAACACCCAGCTCGCGCGCGGCGCGGTCCATGACACGTTCCAGCACATAGATCGCCTCGGGGCGGCCGGCACCGCGATAGGCGTCCACCTGCGTGGTGTTGGTGTAATAGCCTTCGACCTGCAACCATGTGGTCTGCACGTCATAGACGCCCATCAGAACCCGCGAGAACAATTGCGTCTGGATGGGTTGCCCGAACTGGCTGTTATAGGCCCCAAGGTTGCAGCGGGTGCGCACGCGGTAAGCGGTGATCTTGTGATCGGCGTCAAAGGCCAGTTCAGCCACCGACACCAGATCACGGCCGCCATTGTCGCTTAGCATCGCCTCGCCGCGTTCGGACATCCAGCGCACCGGACGGTTCAACGTGCGGGCGGCATGGGCCAGAACGAACGGCTCGGGATAGCCCATCGCCTTCATGCCGAAACCGCCGCCCACGTCGGGGTTGGTCACGCGAATTTGTTCCTTGTCGACCTGTAGCGCCTCGGCCAGTTGGTCCTTGTGGGCCCAGACCCCTTGGGCGTTGATGGCCACGTGAATGCGGTCGCCCTCCATCTCGGCGTAACAGCCGCGCGGCTCCATCGAGTTGACGATGATCCGGTTGTCGCCAATCTCAAGGCTGACGGTGTTGGCCGCCGCATCAAATGCCGCCTGCGTCGCGGCCTCGTCGCCCATGCCCCAATCAAACGCACGGTTGTCTGGGGCCTCGGCGTGCAGAGTCTCGCCGCCCGGTGTCAGGTCCATCTTGGCAGGCAGATCGTCGTAATCCAGCACGATCAGCTCGGCGGCATCGCGGGCCTGTTCGTATTTGTCGGCAAAGATCACCGCCACCGGCTCGCCCACATAGCGCAGCTTGCCTGTGGCAAGGATGGGCCGCTTGGGCGCCGCGCCCTTGGTTTTGTCGCGGTTTTCAACCGTCGCGCCCTGCATTCCGGTGTTCATGCCCGCCGCTTCCAGATCGTCATAGGTCAGCACCAGTTGCACGCCGGGGGCGTCTTTGGCCTCGGACACGTCCAATTCGGTGATGGTGCCGTGCGCGATGGGCGACCGCAGCACATAGGCGTGCAAAGCGCCATCCGGTATGATGTCGTCCACGTAGCGGCCCGCCCCGGTGAGAAAGCGCACATCCTCGACCCGTACCGTCGACTGACTTTTCCCGAATTTGTCCATGAGTATCCCCTGTTCGCATGACTTGCGTTGCTGCGGAGATTAGCCGCGCAGCCCACATTGTCCAGAGACGGCGGACCCAAACGCCGCGTCGGGGTTGGGGGGATGCGCGATGTGGGGGCGCTGCCCCCGGCGCGGGCGCGCCTCCCCCGGGATATTCCGAACCGGAGAAGAGGCTCAGGCGGCGCGCGCGGCTATGAGTGCTTTTCCTTTGTTTGCGGCTTTGCTAAGCCCGACAGGTCATTCATTCCCTGCCGGAGACAGCTCATGCCCTTGGAAAAATCATTTAACGCCGCCGAGGCCGAAGCACGGCTGTATTCCGCTTGGGAAAAGGCCGGATGTTTCGTGGCAGGTGCCAACGCCAAGCCGGGCGCCTCGTCCTATTCCATCATGATCCCGCCGCCCAACGTCACCGGCGTGCTGCACATGGGACATGCCTTTAACAACACGCTTCAGGATATTCTGGTGCGCTGGCACCGGATGCGCGGGTTCGACACGCTTTGGCAGCCCGGCACCGACCACGCGGGCATTGCCACGCAGATGGTGGTGGAACGCCGCCTGGCCGAAGCGCAACAGCCCAGCCGCGTCGAAATGGGCCGCGAGGCGTTTCTGGAGAAGGTCTGGGAATGGAAATCTGAATCCGGCAACACCATCGCGGGCCAGTTGCGCCGTCTGGGCGCCTCCTGCGACTGGTCGCGCGAGGCGTTCACCATGTCCGGTGCCCCCGGCGCGCCCGAGGGTCAGGAGGGCAATTTCCACGATGCGGTGATCAAGGTGTTTGTTGATATGTTCAACAAGGGTCTGATCTATCGCGGCAAACGTCTGGTCAACTGGGACCCGCATTTTGAAACCGCGATTTCCGACCTTGAGGTCGAGAACATCGAAACGCCCGGCCAGATGTGGCATTTCAAATATCCGCTGGCGGGTGGGGCCACCTATACCTACATCGAAAAAGACGAAGACGGGAACGTCACGCTGGAGGAAGAGCGCGATTACATCTCGATCGCCACCACGCGCCCCGAAACCATGCTGGGCGATGGTGCCGTTGCGGTTCACCCGTCAGATGAACGTTACGCGCCAATCGTCGGGCAGCTTTGCGAAATTCCGGTGGGACCGAAAGAGCATCGCCGCCTGATCCCGATCATCACCGACGAATACCCCGACAAGGATTTCGGCTCGGGTGCGGTCAAGATCACCGGCGCGCACGACTTTAACGACTATCAGGTCGCCAAACGGGGCGGCATCCCGATGTACAACCTGATGGACCCGCGTGGCGCCATGCGCGCCGATGGCCGCCCCTACGCCGAAGAGGCCGCGATTGCGCAGGCGATCGCCAATGGCGAACAGGACTTCGACGAGGTGATGATCGCCGCGATGAACCTGGTGCCGGACGACTACCGCGGTCTGGACCGGTTCGACGCCCGCGCCCGGGTCGTCGACGACATCACCCGCGAGGGGCTGGCCGTGATGCATATGGTTCCCGTGACCGACGCCGAAGGCAACGAAAGCGTCGAGGCGGTGCCGTATGTCGAGCAAAAGCCGATCATGCAGCCCTATGGCGACCGGTCCAAAGTGGTGATCGAGCCGCTGCTGACCGATCAGTGGTTCGTGGACACCGACAAGATCGTCGGCCCCGCGCTGGATGCGGTGCGCAATGGCGATGTGAAAATCATCCCCGAGAGCGGCGAGAAGGTTTATTACAACTGGTTGGAAAACATCGAACCCTGGTGCATCTCGCGCCAGCTTTGGTGGGGGCATCAGATCCCGGTCTGGTACGGCTTTGACCTGCACGCCTTTGGCTTCTCGGACGACGAAGGCGACGGCGCGCTGGACATGGTCGAAGTGGGCCGCTTGCTGTCTGCGCAATCGCTCCGCGACCGGGCCGACCGGCATATGTGCGGTGCGGATTTCGACGCGGTTCATGCGGATTTCACCGCCACGCTGGCCGAACTGCCGACGCCGCTGGGCCATGCCCGCATCGTCGAAGTGGCCGACCGCGACACCGCCCTGCACCAGTTCACCGCAGCACTGGCCGAATATGCGACAACACAGGACCCCACCACGCTGATCTACCCGGTCTGGCGTGACCCCGACGTGCTGGACACGTGGTTTTCGTCCGGCCTGTGGCCCATCGGCACGCTGGGCTGGCCGGAACAAACCCCTGAACTGCAACGCTATTTCCCCACATCGGACCTGATCACCGGTCAGGACATCCTGTTCTTCTGGGTGGCGCGCATGATGATGATGCAGCTTGCGGTCGTGGGCGAAAAACCCTTCTCGACCGTCTACCTGCATGGCCTTGTGCGCGACGCCAAGGGCAAGAAAATGTCGAAATCCACCGGCAACGTGATCGACCCGCTGGACCTGATCGACGAATTCGGTGCCGACGCCCTGCGCTTTACCAATGCGTCCATGGCCAGCCTGGGCGGCGCGCTCAAGCTCGATACCAAGCGGATCGAAGGCTATCGCAACTTTGTCACCAAGCTGTGGAATGCCGCCACCTATGGCGAATTCAAGGGCACCTTCGATCTGCCCCACTCTGACGAAGTGCCGCAAACCACCCTGCCCCTGAACACATGGATCAAGGGCGAGATTGCCAAAACGCTGGAAACCGTGAACGCCGCATTGGACACCTACCGGTTCAATGACGCGGCCAACACGCTGTACAGCTTTGTCTGGGGCACGTTCTGCTCGCAGTATCTGGAGTTCACCAAACCCGTGCTGGACGGCGAAGACGCGGCCGCCGCCGCTGAAACCAAGGCGACTTATGCCTGGGCGCTGGACCAGATCCTGATCCTGCTGCACCCGATCATGCCCTTCGTCACCGAAGAGCTGTGGCGCGCCAAGGAACGCCCCAAGATGCTGGTACACACCGACTGGCCGACCTACACCGCCGCCGATCTGGTCGATGCCAAGGCCGACGCCGACCTGACATGGACCGTGGCCATCATCGAGGCGATCCGCTCGGCCCGCGCGCAGATGAACGTGCCTGCCGGGGCCTTTGTGCCGCTGGTGGTCAAGGACATGGATGACACCACTCGCCGTGTCTGGACCGAGAACGAGGCGCTGATCACCCGCTTTGCCCGCGTCGAGGCGCTGAGCGAAGTGGCCGATATGCCCAAAGGCACGGTGGCGCTGGCGGTCTCGGGCGGCAGCTTTGGCTTGCCGCTGGCCGATGTCATTGATGTGGCCGCAGAAAAGGCGCGTCTGGACAAAACGCTAGGCAAGCTGGCGAAAGAATTGGGGGGCCTGCGTGGCCGTCTGAACAACCCCAAATTCGCCGACAGCGCCCCCGAAGAGGTCATCACCGAAACCCGCGCCAACCTTGCTCTGCGCGAGGCCGAAGAGGCGAAGCTGAAAGACGCGCTGGCGCGTCTGGCCGAACTGGACTGATCTGCCCCCCCGGCCTGCCCCTTCTCTGGTTCAATAAATCCCGGGGGAGGCGCGCAGCGCCGGGGGCAGCGCCCCCGATCCGGCAGCCTGTATTAGCCCTACTTGAACACAGCCGCGCGCTTTTGCATGGCGGCTGCGACCACTTCCAACTGGTCAGGCTGGCCGATCAGCTTGGCCTGCTCGACGCTTTCTGCCATCAGGATCGCATCAGAATAACCACCATAACTCTGCGTGATCAACGCCTTGGCCGCGCGGATGGCCGACGGGCTCTTGCCCGCAATCTCGCCTGCCAGTGACAGCGCCGCCGCCAACGGATCGTCGGCCAGTTCGGTGACCAGCCCCCAGTCCAGCGCCTGCTGCGCGCCCACCGGCGTCGCGGAATAAGTCAGCCGCCGCGCCACATCCTCGCGCACCAGACGGGGCAGCAGCACCATGCCCCCCATGTCCGGCACGATGCCCCATTTCATCTCCATCACCGCCATTTGCACATCCGGCCCCGCAATGCGGATGTCCGCGCCCAACGCCAGCTGGCAGCCCGCGCCAAAGACCGGACCGTGCAGCGCCGCGATCACCGGCACCGGCACGCGGGTCCAGATCATCGCAACCTCTTGCCATTGGTTCGTGGTGCCGTCCCCGTGGCTGCGCGGCACCAGGGCCGCGGCGGGATCATCGCCCATCGACTTGCCCAACCCGCCGATGTCGATGCCCGCACAAAAGGCCCGTCCCTCGCCCGACAGCACCACCGCGCGGGCCTCCGAGGCCGCAACCTCTTGCCCTGCGGCGATGATCCCGTCGATCATATCCTGATCCACTGCATTCATCTTGTCGGCGCGGGTCAGGCGCACATGGGCGATATGGTTTTCATAGGTGACGGACACGCGGGACATGGGCAAAACTCCTCTTTCACCGCACCTCAGCGCAAAGTTGCCACGATTTCCAGTCCGACGTCAGGGCACGCTTGCGCGCCATGCCCTCTTTCCAAGGTCGCAGTCCCACAGTATTCCTGCGCCCATGACACATGCACGCCTGACCCCGCTCGCCCAATCCCTGCCCGCTTCGGTCCCCTTTGTCGGCCCCGAAACCCAAGAGCGCGCCCGTGGCGCCGCCTTTGACGCGCGGCTGGGGGCCAATGAAAACGTGTTTGGCGCGTCCCCCAACGCCCGCGCCGCCATGGCCGAGGTCGATGCGTGGATGTACGGCGACCCCGAATCGCACGACCTGATTGCGGCGCTGGCCGCCCATCTGCGCACCGATCCCGCGCACATCATGGTGGGCGAAGGCATCGACGGGCTGCTGGGCTATCTGGTGCGCCTTTGCGTTGGTGAAGGCGACGCGGTGGTCACCTCGGACGGGGCCTATCCGACATTCAATTACCACGTCGCAGGCTTCGGCGGCGTTCTACACAAGGTGCCCTATACTGGCGATCACGAAGACCCGATGGCCCTGTTCGCCAAGGCCGCCGAAGTGGACGCCAAGCTGGTCTATCTGGCCAACCCCGACAATCCGATGGGCACCTGGCACGAGGGCGACACGATTGTGCGCGCTCTGGATGCGCTGCCCAAGGGCTGCCTGCTGGTGCTGGACGAGGCGTATATCGATTGCGCCCCGCCGGGCACCGCGCCCGATCTGCCCCTTGACGATCCGCGGCTGGTGCGGATGCGCACGTTTTCAAAGGCTTACGGGCTGGCGGGTGCGCGTGTGGGCTATGCGCTGGGGCATCCTGACCTGATCACCGCGTTCAACAAGGTGCGCAACCACTTTGGCATGAACCGCGCGGCACAAGCGGGTGCGCTGGCCGCGTTAGAGGACGACGCGCATCTGGCGCATGTGCTGGACCAGATCGACGGCGCGCGCCGCCGGATCGCCCAGATTGCCATCGACAACGGGCTGGCCCCGCTGCCGTCGGCTGCGAATTTCGTGGCGATTGATTGCGGGCGCGACGGTGCCTTTGCCAAGGCGGTGCTGGACGGGCTGATCGCGCGGGGCATTTTCGTGCGGATGCCATTTGCGGCACCGCAAAACCGGTGCATTCGGGTAAGCTGCGGGACACCGGAAAACCTGGATGCCTTTGCGGCGGCATTGCCCGACGCGCTGGCGGACGCTGCAACACAGGGCTGACGTCGGCTAACGGAAAAAGCTACGCGCCGCTCGTTTCTGCACTATGATAACAGGCATACCCACCGGATATGCCTGCCATGAACAACCACCCGACGCAGTCCGCACCTAACTTTACCAACGCCTGCATCGTGATGTTCGGCGTCAATCTGTCTTGGGTGTTTCTGCTGCTGTGGGCGTTGTGGGGCCTGCTGGCGGTCGCGGCTCTGGGCTGGTCCCTGAACCGCTGGATGACATGGCTCGAGGCCCGCAAAACGCGGGCCCGCCAGCCGATCACCCCGCCGCGATCACCTTAGACGCGGCTTCAAGCGCGCCATTGCCATGGGGCAGATCCAGCGCCTTCAGCCCTGAATCGATACCGCCCAGCATCCCCATAACCATATGCCCGCTGACGTGCCCCATGTGCCCAAGCCGGAAATAGCCATGCCAAGCCGGATCGCTGGTTTCAGCCATCCCCAGGCCAATGCCCAGCGTCAGACCCAGATTTTCCTCGGTCCAGTTGCGCAGCTTGGTGGCATTGGGCGCACCAAGGCCAATGGCGGTGACCGAATGGCCGCGCTGCGCCGGATCGGGGACGTTCATTTTCATCGGGCCATCCGCCCCCCACGCCTCGACCGCAGCCCAGACGGCGCGGGCCAGCAGGTGATGGCGTCGCCAGACGTTCTCGATGCCTTCGTCGTGGATCATGTCCAGCGCGGCCCGCAACCCGTACAGGTGGTGCGTGGGGGCCGTGCCGTTCCAATATTCAAAAAACGCCGTCGGATGTGCGCGTGGCGTCCAGTCCCAATAGCGGCTGACACGGTCCATCCGCGCCCGCGCTTCGGCGGCCTTGTCGCTGAAGAACACGAAACACATGCCCGGCGGCACCATCATCCCCTTTTGCGATCCGGCAATCACCACATCGACGCCCCATTCGTCCATCTCGAATGGGTCACAGCCCAGCGAGGCCATGCAATCCGCCATCAGCAAGGCGGGATGATCCAGATCGTCCAGCACTGCACGCAAGGCGGCAATGTCGTTCTTGAACGAGGTCGAAGTGTCCACATGCACCGCCAGCACGGCCTTGATCTGGTGCGCCTTGTCCGCCGCCAGACGTTCGGCCACGCGCACCGGATCAATCGCCGATGACTTGCCGAAGTCCATCACTTCCGCGTCGATGCCCAACCCCACGGCCACATCCGCCCAGCCCAGACCAAAGCGGCCGGTTGCCGGCACCAGAACCTTTTCGCCAGCCATGACGGTGTTGCTCAGACAAGCCTCCCACGTGGCATGGCCGTTGCCGATATACATCGCCACATGCTGCTTGGTCCGCGCCACCCGCTTGAGATCCGGCACGATCCCCTCGACCATCTCGATCAGCGCGCCGTGATAGATATTCGGCGCCGAACGGTGCATGGCCCGCAGCACCCTGTCGGGCATCACGGACGGGCCAGGAATGGCAAGGTAATCGCGGCCAAAGGCGGCAAGCGGGTGCTGAGGCATGAGTGGCTCCTGAGGATTGTTCGCGGGCACACTACGCCAGCACGGCGCGGCGTCAATTGCCCTTGGTCCGCTTGGATGCTTGCACGGGGCTTGATCGACAAGTACACCAAAGGTCAATTAAAACCACGAGGACCGCAGCCCAGTGCCGCGTGTGATACAAACATCGTGACAACACCCCCCGAAAAAACCCCGGCCCCGGCAATTCCGCTTGCTGCGCCCGCGACAGCCCCCGTCAACTATGCCTCGGGCCACCTGATGGCCTGGCTGTGGCGGACCTATCTGAAGAAACACATACCGACGCTGGCTGTGGCCGTGCTGTTCATGATCCTCGAAGGGTCGATGCTGGGCGCGCTGTCGTGGATGATGCAGCCGATGTTCGACACTGTGTTCGTCCAAGGCAACGGCGACATGCTGATCTGGGTCGGCGTGCTGCTGGTGGGCATCTTTGTGGTGCGCGCCGTGTCGTCAGTGGTGCAAAAGGTGCTGCTGACGCGGATCGCCCAGAAAACCGCCGCCGCCCTGCGGATCGACCTGCTGGACCACATGATGAAGCTGGACGGGGCTTTCCACCAATCCCACCCGCCCGGCTTTCTGATCCAGCGGGTGCAACAGGACGTGAACGCCGTGGGCGATGTCTGGCGGGCGATTGTCACCGGCGCGGGACGCGATTTTATCGGGTTGATCGTGCTGATCGGTGTGGCCATCAGCGTCGATCCCATCTGGGCCCTGCTGGCCTGCGTGGGCACGCCCCTGCTGGTGCTGCCTGCCGCGATGGCGCAACGCTATGTCCGCCGCCACGCCCGCAACGCGCGTGATCTGGGCGCGAACCTGTCCACCCGCCTGGACGAGGTGTTTCACGGTATCGTTCAGATCAAGCTGAACGCGCTCGAGGATTACCAATCGACCCAGTACCGTGGCCTGACCGACCGTTTCGTGCGCACCGAAGTGCGCACCGCCTTTGGCGGGGCTGCGATCCCTGCGATGATCGACATCATGTCGGGCGCGGGTTTCATGGCCGTTATCCTGTATGGCGGCGCCGAAATCATCGCCGGTGACAAGACCATCGGCCAGTTCATGACCTTTTTCACCGCCATGGGCTTTGCCTTTGACCCGCTGCGCCGCCTGGGCGCGATGAGCGGTCTGTGGCAGGTCGCCGCCGCCGCGATTGAGCGGATCAAGGAACTGCTGGACGCTCCGGTGAACCTGAAATCGGCCAAAGCGCCCAAACCCGTGCCCACCGGCACGCCCGAGATCGCGCTGGAAAACGTCACGCTGGCCTACGGCGACACCACCGTTCTGCATGACCTTAGCCTGCTGGCTGCACCGGGTAAGACGACGGCGCTGGTCGGGGCCTCGGGTGCTGGCAAATCCACCATTTTCAATCTGCTGACCCGCCTGGTTGATCCGCAAAAAGGCGTGGTGAAAATCGGCGGCGTCCCGGCCGCCGAGATGAAGCTGCACGAGCTGCGCAGCCTGTTTTCGGTCGTGACGCAAGAGGCGCTGCTGTTCGACGAAACCCTGCGCGAAAATATCCTGCTGGGGCGTACCGACGTGACGGACGCGCGGCTCAAGGAAGTGCTGGACGCGGCCCATGTGTCGGATTTCCTGACCAAACTGCCCAAGGGTCTGGACACCCATGTCGGCCCGCGCGGATCGGCCCTGTCAGGCGGCCAGCGCCAGCGCGTCGTGATCGCCCGCGCCCTGCTGCGTGACACACCGATCCTGCTGCTGGACGAAGCGACATCGGCCCTGGATGCACAGTCCGAACATGTGGTGCAGGAAGCTCTGGACCGTCTGGCCGCAGGCCGCACCACCATCGTGATCGCGCACCGTCTGTCCACCATTCGCGGGGCGGACAAGATCGTGGTGATGGACCGTGGCAAGGTCATCGACCAGGGCACCCATGACGAATTGCTGGGGCGCGGTGGCATCTATGCCGATCTGTACCGGTTGCAATTCCAGGATGGGAAATCCGTGGTCGACGTCGCAGGCGCACGCCGCCCCGCGCCCCGGTTTGACGGCCCTGCGGACCCGCGCCCCGGCCTGCTGGCACGGATGCGCGAACGTCTGTTCGGCTAACGACGATACTCCTGCGCCAGCCGCGCAGGAGACACACCGCAGCCATAGCGCACAAGCGTCCACAGATTGCGCGCCCCGCGCCGTATCCACCCCTGCTGGCGATATTTCGCGGCACTGGTGACGGCCACCGCATCCAGTCGCACCAACCTGCCCCGCAGGCTGCGCGCCATCGCCACGTCCTCCATCAGCGGCTGATCGGCGTAACCACCAACGGCATCATACAGGTCGCGTGGCAGCAACAGCCCCTGATCGCCATAAGGCAGCCCCAGGCGGCTGCGCAGATTGGCCCAGCCCGCCACCAACCGCCCGCCCCGGTCAAAACGCAGGCGAAACCACCCCGCCTTGTCACTGCTTTGCAGATGTTCGCTCGCTACGGCACTCCAGCCCTCTCGCAACACCGTGTCCGCGTGCAACACCAGCAACCACCGCCCCTGCGCCGCGGCCACCCCGCGCTGCAACTGCCCGCCGCGCGATGCAGGGCCAACAACCACCTGCGCCCCCCATGCATCGGCCAACGTCGTGGTGTCGTCGGATGATCCGCCATCCGACACGATCAGCTCGCGGATCAGCCCGGCCTCCAACCCTTCGACCAACGCCGCAAGGCAAGCCGCCAGTTGCGGCGCTGCGTTCAGCGTCGGGATCACGACAGATATCGGTGCGCGCATGGGCCTGCCCCCTTTTTCCTGCGGTTGCGACTGTTATATGTCACAAGACACCCAAAGGGAGCCACCCATGACCGACCGCACAATCCTGCGCCTAAGCGGCGCCGACACCCGCGAATTCTTGCAGGGCCTGGTGACCAATGACATCCGCAAACTGGATCAGGGCCTGGTCTATGCCGCCCTGCTGACCCCCCAAGGCAAATATATCGCTGATTTCTTTCTGAAGGCCTGCGGCGATGATGTGCTGCTGGACGCCGACTCCACGCAAGGCCCCGCCCTGATGCAGCGCCTGTCGATGTACAAACTGCGCGCGGATGTGGCGATTGCGGAAACCGGTCTGCACCTGCACCGTGGCGTGGGTGCCGCCCCCGATGACGCCCTGCCCGACCCGCGCCACGCGGCGCTTGGCTGGCGCGCCTACCGCGACACCCCGCAGGAAGACGACAGCATCGACTGGACCGCCCTGCACGTCGAAAACCTTGTCCCCAACGCGGGCCGCGAGTTGCACCCCGACACGTTCATCCTCGAAGTCGGGTTCGAGCGTCTGAACGGCGTCGACTTCCGCAAGGGCTGCTATGTCGGCCAGGAAGTCACCGCGCGGATGAAACACAAAACCGAACTGCGCAAAGGGCTGGCACAGGTCCACGTGGACGGCCCCGCCACGCCGGGCGCCGAGATCACCGCCAACGGCAAACCCGCAGGCACCCTGCACAGCCGCGCAGGCGACCGCGCGCTGGCCTATCTGCGCTTTGACCGCGCAGGCGGTGATATGCAAGCAGGCGACGCCACCGTCCGCAGGTTGGACTGACCCTGCTTCTTTTGGCCTGAAATATCCCGGGGTTTGGGGCAGAGCCCCAAAATAGAAAACACCCGCCACAATGGGCGGGTGTTTCAAAACAAACCTGAAACCCGAAGCATCACGCGCGCTCGGCGTATTCCATGGTTTCGGTGTTCACGATGATGTCTTCGTCGTTGCCCACAAACGGCGGCACCATGACCTTGACGCCGTTGTCCAGAATGGCCGGCTTGAAGCTGTTGGCGGCCGTCTGACCTTTGACCACCGGCTCGGTGTCGACGATCTTGCAGGTGACTTTCTGCGGCAGCGTGGCGTTCAACGCTTCTTCCTCGTGGAATTCCACGACAATGGTCATGCCGTCTTGCAGAAACGGGCGACGCTCGCCCAGCAGTTCGGCGGGCAACTGGACCTGCTCGTATGTTTCGATGTCCATCACGACCAGCATTCCGTTTTCTTCGTAAAGAAACTGCTGATCTTTCTGTTCAAGCCGCACGCGCTCGACCTTGTCCGCAGACCGGAAGCGTTCGTTCAGCTTGGTGCCGTTGCGCAGGTTGCGCATTTCGACTTGTGCAAAAGCGCCGCCCTTTCCGGGCTTTACGTGGTCGACCTTCACAGCCGCCCACAGGCCGCCGTTATGTTCAAGCACGTTTCCGGGGCGGATTTCGTTTCCGTTAATTTTAGGCATGAGGGTAAACCACGGCAAAAGGTTGATGAAGAAGTGAAGCACCCTATATCTTGATGTGTCGCGCCGCGCAACACGGCTATCTACTGCGCTGCACTGCGGCAGATATGCGCCTAGCGCATGGACGCTATGCAATATCGGGGTATCCGAATCGACGTGAATAGGCCATAAGAAGCTTCACGCCGAAAAGACAAGAGCAAGAATAAAGGAAGGACGAAGAATGAAAGACTTCGTTGACGGCACGGCCTTCAATAACGAGCAAGGCAACCGTGCACGTAAACTCTTTGCAGCCGTTGTGTTGGCTGCTCTGGACGACGCCATTGCCGACGACAAAAAGTATGGCAACGGCCCGGAACAGATCGCCCGCTGGGCACGTTCGCGCGACGGGCGCGAAGTGTTGAGCTGTGCAGGGATCGACCCCAACGAACGTGTGGTGTCGGGCCTGATGGAATTTGTCGGCAAGGGTGTTCGCACCTCGGTTGCGCTGTCGCGCGAAGAAAGCGAACGTCGCAATGCCGCACAACAGGCCGAAGCCGCCTGATCCATACCGACCAACTGCTGCTGAATTTGACAAAAACGCGCCCTCTGCCGGGCGCGTTTTTTGTTGTCTGCGTGCCACACCCTCCGCGATAGCAGATTTGCCGGTTGAAGATCACGCGCCCTCTTGCCTTGGGCGTGTGCGAATGCGACGCAGTGCGCCATGACACGTGCAATCATGATACAAGGCACCGGCAGCAACGTCGGCAAGTCGATGGTCGTCGCGGGCCTTGTGCGGGCCTGCGTGCGGCGCGGCATGGTGGTGCGCCCGTTCAAACCACAGAACATGTCGAACAACGCCGCCGTCACCCCCGAAGGCGGCGAGATTGGCCGCGCCCAGGCGCTTCAGGCCCGCGCGGCGGGCGTGGCGCCGCATGTGGACATGAACCCGGTCCTGTTGAAACCGCAAAGCGAGACCGGCGCGCAACTGATCGTGCAGGGCAAAGTCATCGGCACGCAAGAGGCCCGCGCCTTTGGCCGCGAACGTGGCGCCTTGATGGCCCCCGTACTGGACAGCTTCCGCCGACTGGCGGCACAGGCCGATCTGGTTGTGGTCGAGGGCGCAGGCAGCCCCGCCGAGACGAACCTGCGCAAAGGCGACATCGCCAACATGGGCTTTGCCGTGGCCGCAGGCGTGCCGGTCATCCTGATGGGCGACATCGACCGGGGCGGCGTGATTGCCCAACTGGTCGGCAGCCATTCGGTTCTGGACGACACCGACCGCGCGCTGATCCGCGGCTTTGCCATCAATAAATTCCGTGGCGACACCAGCCTGTTCGACGACGGGCTGACCGACATCGCCACGCGCACCGGCTGGCCCTCTCTGGGTGTTTTGCCATGGTTCGACGCCGCCCATCGCCTGCCCGCCGAGGATGTTCTGGACCTGCCCGCCCGCGCAGGCAGCGGCGCGGGGCTGGTGGTCGCGGTGCCGGTGTTGCCGCGTATCTCGAACTTTGACGATCTGGACCCGTTGGCCGCCGAGCCGCACGTGGACCTGCGCCTGATCCAGCGCGGTACACCCCTGCCCGCTGACGCCGATGTGATTCTGTTGCCCGGCAGCAAATCGACCATCGCCGATTTGGCCTGTCTGCGCGCCGAAGGCTGGGAAATCGACATTGCCGCCCACGTCCGGCGGGGCGGGCATGTGATGGGGCTGTGCGGCGGTTATCAAATGCTGGGGCAGACCATCGCCGATCCGGCGGGCGTCGAAGGGCCGTCCGCAACGGTCGCGGGCTTGGGGCTGTTGGATGTGCACACCACGCTGGCCCCGCTGAAAACGCTGGCCTTGCGTCATGGCACTGACACCGCCAGCGGCACCGCGTTGACCGGCTATGAAATCCACATGGGCGAAACCACAGGGGCCGACACCGCCCGCGCATGGTTGCAGGTCGATGGCAGCCCCGCAGGGGCCGCATCGGCCAATGGCCGGGTCAAGGGCTGCTATCTGCATGGTATTTTCGGGTCTGATGCCTATCGCGCGGCCTTTCTGGCGCAACTTGGCCAGCCCAGCGATCTGTCCTATGACAAGATGGTCGACGACACATTGGATGCGCTGGCGCAGCATCTTGAAACACACATGGATATAGATCTGCTGTTAAGGTTGGCGGCAGAGGTCTAGAACCTCTGCGCCTTATTCCAGTTCCTGCGCCGCCAAAGCGCGGTGGATCTCGCGGCGAACCAGTTTGCGCACGTTGCGGGTGATCCGTTCACCCAATGCGCCCTGCAATTCCTGACGCACGATGTCTGACACCAGATCACGCAGGGCGTCCTCGTCCAGAACATCCTCGTCCGAATTCAGCATATCCGCCGATGTGTCAGCACGCGGGGTTTGCCCGCCGAACAGCGTGGCCTCGGGCGCGGCATCGGCTGCATCTTCGGGGTCGGCGTCATCGGTCGCATCTTCCCACGCCATTGCGGGATGTTCGGTGCCCGCGTAATCGTCACGCCCTGCGCCATCGGGTTCCCATTGGTCGTCGGTACGTGCGATCACTTCTTCCAGAACGGCGATCTTCGCGCTCAGGCTTTGAGCCGAGCGTGAAGCTTCGGGGCCGCGGTATTCAGGCACATCGCGCAGCACCGATGCCTCGGCCTCTTGCGCGTCAACGGCGCGGAACACTTCGTCCAGCGAGCGGCCATCGGTCAGGTCAGCATCCTGAACAGATGCTGCACCGTCTTCATCGGTGTCATCCGGACCTGCGTGATCGTCTTCGTCACTGGCGTCCGGGCCGGGCGCAGCCTCATCCCAGTCGTCGCCATCCTCATGAACGGCCGCGTCGGCGGGCGTGTCGGAATCGTCTGCGTGATCTTCTTCATCATGCGTTTCGGCCATCAACGCACCGATCACCGCATCGGCATCGGATGCTGTATCGTCCGCGTGCTGATCTTCGCCATAGCTGTGGTCTGCCACGACCTTGTCGGTGTCGATGCTCTCGCGACGGGGCGCTTCGGCGACACGCAAGGCGGGCGTCAACACCAGGCGGTCGGTGCTGGCCTTGGGCTTGTCTTCGGCGGGGGTACGTCTGTCTTCGGACACCAAACGGCGAATAGACGACAGAACGTCCTCGACCTCGGCGTTGGTCACTGCATCAGGCATATTGTTTTTCCACTCTCACCTCGGACCGAAGTGTACCGCGAACCAAAGATTCTCACAACAGGCGTGAAAAATTGTCAGTCTTTTTCCGTCACTCTTTGCCCAGCGCCTTCAGGACGCGGTCCAACTGCTTGCCCTGTTTGGTCGCCTTGGCGGGGCCGGTCTTGACCAGATTGTAATAGGCTTCGGGGTCGTAGATCTGGACATTCAGACCCAACTGTTGCGCCGTCAGCAGACCCATCGAGGCCAGAACCGCATAAGCGGCAACATAGACCTGCGCCTGTGCCTGAATGCGCAAAGCCTGCGAATCCAGCAAGGTCTGCTCGGCATCCAGAACGTCCAGCGTGGTCCGCGCGCCCAAGGTCGCCTCTTCGCGTACGCCCTTGAAAGCAACGCTGGCGGCACGCACCTGCTGTTCGCTGGCTTGCGATTGTGCCATCAGTGCCTGAAGATCGGCAATCGCATTGCCCACCCCTTCGGCAATGTTTTTCTGAACCACATGCAGGTTGCCCCGTGCTGCATCACGGCGGGCCATCGCGGCCCGATTGGCCGAAGACAAACGTCCGCCCTGATAGATCGGTCCGCCAACTCCGATACCCACCGAACCATTGCGACGGTAGTTGTCGTTGCCAAAGTTTTCGGTCACGGAAAGGCTGCCGTTCAAAGTGACAGTCGGAGACATGTCACGGTCGGTGGCAATCACCAGAAGATCGTTCGCAGACACCTGATGCTGCGCGGCTTGCAGGTCGGGGTGACGGCGCATGGCAAGCGCCTTGGCCTTGTCCACATTGCTTTCGGTGCGTGGCAGGCTGGGCGGAGGCGCAAGCTGCCCCGGCGCGCGGCCGACGACGTTGCGATAAAATTCAATGGCTTGTGCCAGATCGCGTTTGGCGGCGGCAACACCGCTGCGGGCTGCGGCCAGTTGCGCCTCGGCCAGGGACACATCGGTGCGGGTGACTTCGCCCACCTCGAACCGGTCCTTGGCCGCGCGCAATTCCTGCGTCAGCAGACGCTGGTTGTTTTCCCGCAACGCCACGAATTCGTAAGACTGCCGCACGGTCATATAGGCCGAAACGGCCCGCAAAAGCACCTGTTGTTCGATCGACAACAGTGAAGAGCGTGTCGCCAGAACAACCTCTTTCGCGGCTTCAATGCGCGATGCCGACGCGCCGAAATCATAGACCAGCATCTGCGCCACGATCCCCATGGTCGTCGAGGTGCCTTGCAGCGATACGCGGTTGAACGATGTGATGCCGAAGATATTGGTGTTGGACGAACCCGACGTGCCAAAGGTGTGGTCGATGCTGGCAGACCAGTTCACAATCGGCCGCAGCAACGCCTGTGCAGACGCCACATCTTCATCAGCCGCCCGCAGCAGCGCGCGGTTCTGTTCCAACAGCCCGGAATGGGTGTAAGCACCCGCCAGCGCATCCGCCAACGTGTCGGCGCGCGCGGGCGCGGCAAGGGCAAGACCAAAGGCACACACGATGCCAAGCACACCGCCGGAAACGCGTCTCACAGGTGATTTCATCTCGATTCCGTCCTCAACATGCGATGCATCTCACACCGTCTTGATCTGGTTACAACTGCCTTGGACCGCCAACGCGATGCGATTACAGTTGAAATTGGTTGTGTGCCTCGAAACCGGGCAAAACAGGCGCACCTGCATTGAACACATTGCGCCACGATATCCGTCCGTCGATTTTGTAACCGATGCGCACTTCGCCCAGCGCGCCGTCCATGAACAGGCAGCCGATGCGGCCACCGTCCTTGATCTGATCCAGTAGCGTTTGCGGCACACGGGCCACGCCACCCTGGATGATCACAACGTCGTAGGGACCGTGCTGTACGGCACCCTCGGCCAGGGGGCCGGTGTGCAAGGCGACATTGTCAGCCCCAGCGGTCATCAGCGCCTCTTGGGCTTCGCGGGCCAGATCCTCGTCCTCTTCGACGGCGACCACGGCTTCGGCCATATGCGCGATCACGGCGGAGGAATAGCCATAGCCCGTGCCAACATCCAGAACCAGGTCGTCGTTGCCGATGTCCAGCGTGTCCAGCATCTTGGCCAAGGTACGCGGCTCAAGCACAACGCGCCCTGCCCCCAATTCGATGTTTTCCCCCATGTAAGCCGCCTCGCGCTGCGCCACGGGCACAAAGTCCTCGCGGGCGACGGAAAGCATGGCTTCGATGATCGGGAACTTGGTCACATCCGAAGGCCGCACTTGTGTGTCGACCATCATCGTGCGTCGCATTTCAAAGTTTGTCATGAACTGAACTCATCTGTTCGGAATCTGTCGAAGTCAGATGTGCCACATTCCGAACAGCACGGCAACGGGCCGATGGCCCGAAATACAAGCGACAGATGCGCGCGCACGCACACTCAAGTGGCATCTGGTGCAGATTGTGCACCCGCACAGGCGCCAGTTGTGTTCTTTGAACACGTTCAAACCGATGTCACCAAACAGGGCTGACCAGCCGCCGCACAATCGTCGCCCCTCTCGGCTTTGGGCCAGTGGCCCGCGTTGTCGCCAAACAGCCTCAGGCGTCAGCCCGTGCGGTTCGGAATGTCGAAGCCAGAAATGCGCAAAGTTGGCCACAGGAATGCACTTGCGCTCTTATTGAAAACGGCTTATCACCCCGAAAACCACGAAAACCCTTGTTTTCAAGGCGCTGGCGAGTTGGCGGAGTGGTGACGCAACGGATTGCAAATCCGTGTACAGGAGTTCGATTCTCCTACTCGCCTCCATTTATTTTCAATGACTTGGCTTGATGAACTTACTGCGCGGCTTGCCGTTTTACATTTCATTTTACATTCACAGTTCACGAGGCGTTCTTTTTGGCTCTGTGAAGAATGTGTAGAACCTCGTCGGTTTCCTCTGGAGACACTCTCGCGTAGCGCTCGATCATTGCTGCTGCAGTGCGGAGCGACCACCCCATGCATGCTGCGATCTGAGCCAACGAAAGGCCCTCTCTCAATAGACGGGTCGCTGCCGTACCTCGTGCATCGTTGAGACGAAGGTCGTACCCGATCGTCTCTGGATCGAGACCGGCTTTGTCGCGCCACTGGCGGAGACCTTCCGATGCTCGATGCGTAGTCAAGGGCAGGTTTGACGCATTAGTGAGGATAAGAAGTTGCGTGCCTGAAGTCTCATCAATCAGACGACCCATGCGCTCCGTAACCGGTATGAAAGCAGGTATCCCACGCTTACTTGTCTTCACCCGAATTCTTCTGCCCATGGGGGTTTGCTCGACCTGGTTTCGACTTAGCTTCACCAAATCCCCAACTCGTAAGCCTGTCTCCGTTGCGGCAACAAGTAGCCGCTGAACCCAAGAAGGGGCTATCTTCTCGACTTTCCTAATATCGTCAGGAGACCAAACTATGTCTGATCGGTCTACCTTGTACAGCTTCTCCAGACCTTCACAGAAATGGTTATTGATAAACGCTTCCTTCTTAGCCCAGTTCAGAAATAGCGCAACGACTGCAGCCGCGTAGTCGTACTGTTTCGGACTCTCAATCCATTGTGACCGCCATTTCTCAACCTCCCTTCTCGACGAAGGAATTTCCCACATTTTGACGGCGTCAGGCCCAAACTCATTAGTGAAACGGTTCAGCCACCGACGGTAATCCGACTGTGTACGAGGCTTTTTCTTTTTGAAGTTTACGCTGGCATAGAACTCGGCGACGACGTCCGACGTTGAAATGACCATCGCCTTTGGCTTCGCTTTCGTCATGGCGTCGGCATAGGCGGCAAAAAAGTCAGCAGTCCGAGGCATGCTTTCGAAGCCAGACCAAAATCCAGTTCCTTTTCTTCCACGTAGGCTGAAATAGAACTTCAGGCGCCCATCCGCTAAACGAGCAGTAGTGCGGTGCACCTCTTCAGGAAGGTTTGATCTTCTAGACATGTCGGCGAGCCCTACTTTGTTCAACAAGGCTATTGTTATTGCCGACATCAGCTCTGGCAAGTCCCTGAACCAGATCGAGGCGTTGACGCACCGCAACAGGATCATAGCAATCCTTACGTCCTGGCACCGGCCGAATTCCGGTTTCATGACAAAATTTACGGAATGAACTGGTGGTTCCATCAAAACGGAGACGCATCGCGAGTTCTTCTCCCGAAATAAGGTCTATCGTAAACATCCGCCGAGGGCCGTCTGGCTGATGGGCTGCGAGATTGTTTATCGAGTGTCCTTATGGACGCACACGAAGACACCCGCCGTATTCAAGTTTTGTCGGTCTCTGATACCGGCCGCCGTCGCCGTTGGACGGATGATGAGAAGGTCCGGATCGTTGAGGAAAGCCGTGGCGATGGCGTGACATTGGCGGAGGTCGCACGGCGCCATGACATTTCGCGATCACAGCTTTACGATTGGCGATATAGGCACAAGAATGGGCTGCTTGGGGCTGGCCCACAATTTTTGCGCGTTCTTCAGCTCGAAGACGGCTCTGGCCCTGATGATGTTCCTGCGCCGCAAGCTCTTGTCATGACCATTGATCTCGGCCCGCGGTGTCGCGTGACGATCCCCTCCGGCTTTGACATGGAGGCTGCTGCGCGTCTGCTCAATGGCTTGATGGTGCGGCCATGATCGCGTTTCCGGCGGGCACGAAGGTATGGATTGCAGGTGGGGTGACGGATATGCGGCGCGGGATGAATACGTTGGCGTTGTCGGTGCAGCAGGGCCTTGGGCGTGACCCGCATGCGGGTGAAATCTTCTGCTTTCGGGGCCGCAAGGGTGATCTGGTGAAACTGCTCTGGCATGATGGGGTCGGTATGTCGCTGTATCTGAAACGCTTGGAAGCGGGCAAGTTCATCTGGCCTGTCAGTCAGGATGGGACGGCGGTGGCGATATCAGCCGCCCAGCTCGGCTATCTTCTGGAAGGGATCGACTGGAGAAATCCGCGCTGGACACAGAGGCCTAAATCAGCTGGATAATTTGTAGAGAAACGCCTGTTTTTATTGGCCTTTCATCGTGTTGGTGGTAGAGATCTGCCATGTCAAATGCTGCCTTGCAAATCGCTGAATTGCGCGCCGCGCTTGCTGCGCAGACCGCCTCGGCTGAGGCTGCACAAGCCCGCGCACATGCGGCGGAAGCCGAATTGGCACAGGCCCGCGCTTTGGCATTCTGCACAGAAGCGATGATCCAGGAGTTGAAGCTGGAGATCGCCAAGCTGCGCCGCGACAAATACGGCATCTCTTCTGAGCGTCGCGCACGGCTGATCGATCAGCTGGAATTGCAGCTTGAGGAATTAGAAGCCGCCGCCACCGAGGATGCGTTGGCGGCTGAACAAGTTGCAGCACAAGACAAAACCAGCACCGTGCGCGCCTTCACGCGGCGCAAGCCCGTGCGCAAACCCTTTCCCGACCACCTGCCGCGCGAACGTGTGGTGGTTGAAGCCCCAACCAGCTGCACCTGCTGTGGCTCGGACCGCATCGTGAAGATGGGTGAGGATGTTACCGAGACGCTGGAAGTGATCCCGCGCCAGTGGAAGGTGATCCAAACAGTCCGTGAGAAGTTCACATGCCGGGACTGCGAGAAGATCAGTCAGCCACCCGCCCCATTCCATGCGATCCCGCGTGGATGGGCAGGGCCCAGCCTGATCGCGATGATTGCCTTCGACAAATACGGACAGCACCAGCCGCTGAACCGCCAAGCCGAGCGCATTGCACGAGAAGGCATTGACCTCAGCCTGTCTACGCTTGCCGATCTGATCGGTCACGCCTGTGTGGCGCTGGCCCCGATCCATGCGCTGATCGAGCGTCACGTGCTGGACGGTGGCCGTCTGTATGGTGATGACACGACCGTGCCGCTTCTGGCCCGTGGGGGCACAAAAACCGCGCGATTATGGACCTATGTGCGTGATGACCGGCCGTGGGATGGCGGCGCGCCGCCTGCCACCTTCTTCAAGTTCTCGACAGATCGTCGCAAAGAACATCCGACCCGACACCTGACCGGGTGGCATGGTGTGCTGCAGTCAGACGTCTATGGCGGTTACAATGATCTGTATCTGGCAGACCGCAGTCCGGGGCCGGTGCAATCTGCACTGTGTTGGAGCCATGCAAGACGCAAGTTCTTTGAGCTGGCCGATATCAAGGGCATCGCCCGCAAGGGCAAAAAGGTAGCAGAGGAGATCTCGCCCATCGCGCTGGACGCTGTGACGCGGATCGATGCGATCTTTGCTGTGGAGCGCGAGATCACCGGCCTGTCAGCCGCAGAACGTCATGAAGTTCGCCAGCAGCGGGTCGCGCCGCTGGTCAACGACCTTTACGATTGGATGCGGGCCGAGCGGGCCCGGATGTCAAAGCACAACCCTGTCGCCAAGGCGATCAATTACATGCTCGACGGGAAAGGTCGCTGGGACGCCTTTACTGCATTCCTTGATGACGGGCGTCTCTGCCTGACGAACAATGCCGCAGAGCGGGCCCTCAGAGGCATCGCATTAGGCAGAAAGTCATGGCTGTTGATTGTCACTGAGAACTGACCCGGTAGCCCCGTAAATTGTCA